>Ga0307509_10000390_pt1 | contig 73887 bp, 80 predicted proteins | sample 10_EM_MG_FD_202245 | JGI IMG/M metagenome (GOLD analysis project Ga0307509, IMG submission 202245) | Populus trichocarpa ectomycorrhiza microbial communities from riparian zone in the Pacific Northwest, United States - 10_EM | ecosystem: Host-associated > Plants > Roots > Unclassified | place...
ACTCATCTCCTGGCTAGCAGGAGAATGGCAGACTTCAGCAGACTCTTGATTTATGAATATACTTGGTTGAACGGCGATCTCAGAGTTCCACTTGCCCTTTAACTATTATCTCTCTATCTCCGGGTATCTTGAAGCCTCCCTTAGACCTAGCGCTTGCCGGTCAACCGCTAGCCCTCTATTGTACCTTTTTGTTAGACAGGAGTAAACCTGTTACAGAAAGTCCCACTGCAGTAAAAGAGCGAATAATAATCTGACGCCGTTCAATACAAAACTCCTCCCAAGCCTCACCAATAGCCCATGTTGTCATAATTCGCCTGCGACCAACTTTGCTACCTGTCAGCCTCCCTCCTGTACCAATAAGGGCCTCCTCTTTCTCTCTCATCCTTTCTTCCCATTCCTCAATTTTTTCCTATTTCAGATAATATGTTAGCAAAAGAAGAGGGCCGGTCAAGAGAAGTTTGCTGAGACTTTCAGGTCTGGAATGTTAAACATCCTGAACGGAGCAAAAACTAAGGCCACCCAAGTAGGATATGATAAATACCCGTAACAGCTCTTTAAAAGGCCTATTGATTGAGACATCTAACGGTTGCACAATACTTGTACATCCAGCTGGGATGACTGAGACTGTAATATCATTCGCTTTCATTGTGTTTAAGACTTCTTCAGTTCTATGCCCAGCGAATAAATCAACAGCTAAAAGTGTTGGACAGCTTTCTAAAACAGGTATGAGTTGCTCCTGTAGCCATTCTACCATATTACCACTATTGGCATATGCAGTAGGGTTAAACTTGACTACAACCCGGGGGTCATACTCCCTCATCTCTTGTAGAACACTAGGTCCTAGGCCCTTGCCATGGTAAAAGATCAATGGCTTTACATAATTCCCTCCATCGGCAAAAACTGTGAGCTGGAGAGTAGCTTGTCGCTTATCCCAACCACTTGTGACCCCTTTTATCCAGACAGTTTTCTCACCCTTTGTATTATAGGTTTGGCCACTTAAAAACTCAAAGGGAAGCAGGGTTTGATCTATGTTGTATATGTTGCATAACCGGTATCGTCCAATGGTAGCTAGTATATCCCCATCCCGGATCTGAGAGTTGCGACGGTTGAAGCGCGCAAAATTGGCCTGTGTATTAAATAGATCCATCGGTATTGAAGTAGATTTATTTGTGCCAAACCATAGCGAAATATTGTACCAATTGAGAAATCCTATTAGAGCACTTTATATAAGCTTTCATTCAACTACCCCTAGGAATTCTATTCTTAATTATACCATTGAACCAGCCATTAGAAAATTTAAATACCTCTTAGTTAGGGTAGTAGTCCTTAAATAGCAGCTTGGCTTTAACACAGAAGAAACCTTGACGCACGATCTTTCCCTGCTTGCGGTGAGCCTGAAAAGCATCATAGAGCTCCTTTTCAAGCGCCAGCCATTTTCTCTTTCCTATCTTGCACCGTCTCTCCGTTCCCACTCTTGTGAGTAATTTTGATTCACCCTGCTTCCACCGGGATATATTTGCCATAGAGATTTTGAATCGGAGAGAAGTCTCGGCAAGGGTGGGCTTTCGTACTTGATTGGTGGGTTGTAGGCCATCTTGAACACTAGTCTGGTGTAAATATGCGAGAACTTGGAGCTTGTACCGTACTGTATAAGACTTTCTCGTGGCTGAGACGGCAGGATGAAATCTGGTATCAGGTCGGAGGTTGGTACAAATTGCAACGTGCTTAGGTCCCGGGTGTTTCTTAACTACTGGTACTTGAGTGGAGATACGATTATAAAAGACATTAACATCTACAGTATTAAGAATACTGGCATGAACCTGGGTAGCACGAGAAGATTCTGTCATTTTTCAGGTAACAAACGCGTCGGGTGTGGTGATACTACAACAGTTGACGAGATTTCTTTTATTGACCTTCTTCCCTCCTGCCATCTTATTTTACCTTACTTGGGGTGAGGTTCAGCTTCTCTCCTTATTTTCTGTCTCAGACACTGATCGGCTGTCTCACTTACCAAATACTGACGTGATAGAGTGTCAAAGCCTTAATCTTACCTCTTAGCGCGATTCTCTTATATTCAAGATAATACGGTACAGCCACTCATCATAAGTGTTCATGATGGCTTAGTCAGCAACCTCGCCAAAAATGCCTGATCATGAAATTGATCGTGATGGGTAATTATGTATCATATCATACCTGTTGATCAACATTCAACTATACTCGCACCCAGTTGTCCCTGACCTCACTCTCCCAGGTTCTTGGTTGCCCCGGACAATTTTTCAAGATTTGTGCAAGCTAAAGTCGTGTGACAAAAAACTTGGGCCGTTGGCTATTTTACACTAAAAACAGTCATTTTCAGAAATTCAAATCTCAACACTCCCCAAGAAAGAAATCCCGAGGAATTGCAGGAACAATAAGAGCAACTATTTATTTCTGTAGTGAAAATATCAAGCTTTAAATTGGTTACTCATGATCTTTTGTGTAATGGTGTGCCAAGATGGGAAAGTGACTTAGGAATTTGTATGAGGGTGCCATACAAAAGATACATGACAACCACCTTTGTTATAGGCTATCTCTGGTTTCTCAATTCCTTAAATCTTCTACCTATTTGTTTCTTCTTAAAAACTACTCTCTACTTTGTTTTCCAGTTTGATTTGGCCTAAAGTGGAACCTCCGGATTCATCGAGGGTGATTAAATAGTTGGTAAAGAGTGCTCAGTTTTGGTGTAAAATGGCCGTTGGCCGAGTTTTTTGTCCACTGGCTTTACTTAGAAATACGCCTCACTGTCCCAGATTTTGAGGGTTTCCAGACCGGATGAAAATTTGGATATCTCTAACCCCTATCCCCATAGAAACTATATTCAGTGTTGCAGATTTTCTCCTGATTTTGGCCTGAAATATCACATCACAGCTGGCAAAGGCACTAGTGATATAACCTGCCCCCCTCTAGCCCAGTAACTAGACAACAATACTCATATCTGCAGCGGTGTTAGGCCAAGGTTTTGTGATCGATACCTCATCACCTTTTCCAACATAAACATCATTTTCATCAACCATTTCACCCCCAGTGACAACGGGGTACCACTGTACCATTCAATTTATTTATTATTATGGGATTGTTGATCATTTTGGCGATCGTTCACTGATTGGGTTGCTCGCTCACTGGCTCGTTCAACTCGCGCACGCGCACAACCGCCGTTGTTTAGCAACCCCAACCCCACACGGCACGGTATGGCGCAACTACTAATTAAACAGGTCTCAGATCACAAACTCTTATGACGAGTGGCTGTAGGTATTTGATATAAGCTCTTGTGCCTGAATTTTTCATTATATTTACTTTTATTGTTCCTTTATAGCTGCATGTCTTGTTTGTTTTTTCCCTTTTCCTACTTTCTACTTTCTAGAACAGAGGTGCTTGTTGCTTACTCGAGCAGATAGAGAGAAATACAAAGTGTGGTATTCTCAACACGTGAAGAAAAGCGACGTACATAAAAGTTCACTGTTGACTGAGGTCTGGCGGCCGCTGGCTTTGCCGCTATGGAAACGGTTTAATGAAGATCATACCCCATTGCCCTCCTTCGGGTGTGAGCTTGAAGATGGGTTAGGAGGGCTATCCACACTCCTTTAGTTTTGCTCCTCGGGGAACGGATATGGCAAGGAGTCTGTTGACTATAAAATTCACTCCCCATTCTGCGAGTGCAATAGCGTCACATAAACTCCGAATACTCACTTTGTAGCCAAATCCGCGATAGATGGTCCTAGATGCAGATCACCATTAGGGTTTATGATATTGGAGATCCTTCAACCTGCTCACGCTCAGCCTGGTCTCCTAAAAATACTGCTAGGCTACTTCTCCAAATGGGGCTCGACTGTTGCCGTGACACCAGCTTCTTCAAGGGGCAGGTAATAGCTCGAGTTCGGCAACAATGTTCGCAATGGGCAAGCCCGGCCGGTTTTTTTCCGGAACCTGGCCTGGCCGGACAGGACCGCTGAGGGAGGCATTCCGGCTCCAGAGGGCTATCCGACCAGGCCTAGCTACAGTACAGATTGAAATCCGTAGTCAACCCTTATATCGTCTTGTGTATTGCTATCATCAATCATAACAACAACAACGGTCAATATATACAAGTTTCCTAGTCCAGCGCAGCCTCCAGATATGCAGCATTCCAACATTCCATACTCGCTCTCATGCCAGCCTCCGTTCCAGAGCTTCCTGTCATTCATCCATTCCAAACATGAAGTTCATTCCTATTGCAATTCCCACACCAATACCAACCATCTCAACAGTCACTCAATTTCATCGAACAACCACTTCCGACAACACAGATGTTGAAAACTGCAGTTCTATGGCCGCACTTGGTGCGGGATGTGCCAGCTCTCTCTGCCCGCAGTGGCTGCAGTGGCATACGTACGCACTAGTGAGAGGACGCGTCAGCCTGTGTTTTTGTTTCCACCTTCCTGTTTCCACCTTTCTTCCTGTCTTGTCTCACAACACAACCTTTGCTCCTGTACACAACTTTCCTCCTAACTTTCCTTTCATCAACTTAACACAATCAACCAACGATCTTCATCTCCATTGAAGCGGTTCCACTCCACTGCGTAGAATCCCAACTGTAAATCATTTCCCTCACAACCATTATTTGCAACAACAGATATCTGCCGGCTTCCGAGTGATTGATCATGATTGCACTGATTGTGGGGGGATTTTGAGGACGTGGGTGTATATTGACACGGATTAAGTGGGATCCTGGTCTATGAATTAGCGACCGGGCCCCTGTGCCTACGTGGCTATACTGGTGCGGCATGTTGTCTTTGCTATTGCCAATGGCCATAGGTTGAAAGACCCGTGGGCGCAGATTTCAGTTCAGGTCAGGCGCGCACTGTGCACTCGGATTCTCCGGTAATTAGTTGTATCCAACATAATGATTGGTCTCAGAAAATAACGGCTTGCGATGCAGAATCAATAGGATAAAGAACGCTTGGATAACTACATGGGGTGGATGAGCGGGATATGGATTTAAGGTGGGTGGCTATATTAAAGTGGTGAGAGAAATCGCTTGGTGATTGAAAAGTAATTGCGAATGCGCTAGTAGTCTATGTAAATTTATCTAAATTTCGGGAATATATCGAGCAATTGTAGTTACGCAGCATCCGCACAACTCTTAATACTTCAAGCCTATCGGGATGCCTTTAATCTCTCTTCATTGTCTTAGGCCCAAAATAACTTATTCGAAGATATTTTCAAATATTTATAAATCTCCACCATTATCTGAAGGTATTGGGGTTAGTTCTCGCTTTTCGAAACGGCAAGAGGGTCTAGGCTAGGGGTCTAGTCTCAGTTAAGAGAAAGGGAGGTGATGACTAAGTTGCCACGGTTGTTTGGTTTCGTGGAATCTTGAATCATGGATAATTCTAAGCTTCGGTGGGGTCATTCATGGGCATATTCAATGACTTGTTCAATAACCACTTGGGTTAGCCGCTGGAGGGGATTTATTCTACTTTCATGGATTTATTCGTTAATGGTTGGAGCGGGTGGGTCGTGTAAATGTAAAGCCTGTTGCGAGAGTATGCTGCGCTATGAGGGTGTGAAACTGTAGTTGGCGGTCATGAGGGGTTCCGGTATCGGGGATTATAACTTCTAGCCCCAGAGAACCGTATATGAGGTTGAAGGGAGAGGTTTCAGGCATGTATTGATATGGTGAAGGACTATGTGATATTTTATGTCAGGTGTGTATGTTTTTGACCGCCCATTCGTTCGCAAGGTTTGGTGTTCGGGGCTGGTATAAATAGTGTAGTACCAAGCTAGCCGATTCCACTAAGTTACATGCTCTCTACGGTGTGTGTTCATCGCGGTGCAGGATTTGTGCTGTGCGGTACAGCGCTACTACTGTAGATGGCATTTAGAGAGGGATGGCATTTCATGCTACCGATGGCATAGGTATAAGCAGGTGATGTTGTTGCAGCACTGTAGAGAGGTATTACCCATAAGGTTCCACAAAAGAACCCGCTTTTTCTTCAGCCGTCTGGGATTCTATCGACTAGGTGACTCCACCATCATCTGCAATATCCTGATCAGCAAAAAAAGACAATGTCACAATATTTCAGTGACAACACCAAATCCTCGAACACGATAAACGTTTCGAATATCTTTACCATCGCTGATGACCGATCTAATATTCCGGCCCGGCTATCCCCACTAGATCCCAGGCCCCGGCATCAGGACATTCGAGACTATCGAGTGGAAAATACAGGGGAATGGGCGCTATAAACCGAGGAATTCAGGAGCTGGCTCGCGGGGAGTGGGGGTAGTGAATCCCATAATGGAGTTTTATTTTGCTATGGAGATCCGGGGGTTGGAAAAACGTTTATTAGGTGGCAGGGGCTAATCTCGAGGAAGGAGAGAGAGCGAGCGCGGACAAGCTGCGGCGTCAGTTCGTTGGTGATAGATAGCCTGCGCGATCGGGCAAGGGAACAGGGTTCTGCGGTTGCATGTTTTTACTTTGAGTTTGCGGCCCAAGAGAAGCAGTAACCGGCGAGTGCACTGCGTGCCCTGCTCAAATAAGTGGTGAGGGGACTGGAGGAGGTGCCGAGAGAAATAGCGCAAGCCTGTGGGGACCAGGGAGAGTCGATTGGTGGACGGGGACCGCAGCTTGCCGATATTGTGAGGATGCTGCAAATTACATGCTCCAAAAGGCGGACATTTGTATGCATGGACGCTCAGGACGAATGCGCCCCGGAAAATCGAGTCAAGCTTCTTGATTCGCTAAAGGAAATTCTGCGGATGTCTCCGTGCACTCGAGTATTCGTGGCTGGGAGACCGCAGATTCGACCTGAGACGGGAAGGCGTCTTGCTGGTAGGGTAACGAATTTATCCATAAGCCCTAGGAGAGATGATATTATTGGTTATATTCAAACTAGGCTGGACGAGGACACAGACCCGGATGCGATGAATAGTAGCCTGAAGGCAGACATCCTGAAGAAAGTTCCTGAAGAAATTTCCGAGATGTAGGTAGAATCAACGCTGAGGAAGCTACCTCGAACTAGCCACTGACCGGTACACGTTTAGATTTTTGCTAGTCTCGCTGAATATCGAGGCGATCCTGCAAGAGCCCACCATTAGTCGCAGGATGAACCAGCTGAGCATAATGACTGATGGCTTGGGATTAGGAGATGCCTATGATGCGACAGTGGGTCGGATAAAGGGACAGGGTGGGGAGAAAGCGAGATTCGGCATGGCTGCTTTGATGTGGATTTCGCACTCCCAGCGTCCCTTGAAGGCCGATGAACTGTGCCACGCTCTAGAGTGAGAATAAGATCGGCCGATCTCGACGTTGACGATGTTCCTTCAATAGGGCCATTGCTAACCTGTTGTCAAGGGCTTGTTGCAGTAGACAAGAAGGCTTCCACTGTCCGGTTAATCCACTTTATGGTTCAAGAGTAACTTACCTCCGGGCTCATCCTGAGCTTTTTAGTTCGGCTCACTCGGCAATCGCGGAAACCTGCTTAACTTATCTGAATTCTCGGCAGATCAAGGACCTCTCAGCTAGTCCCTCTTCCAGTATCGAAGGTGCACCCTTTCTCGAATATTCATCTCTATATTAGGGAGTGCACGCAAAAAGGGAACTTTTAGATTGTGCGAGATTGCTTGTGCTGAAGCTATTTGACGACTATAATGGCCACATATCCACTGAGATCCTCTTGAAAGCACGGGGATTGAAGCATTTGTACTCTGAGTTCGGTAAACCTTACATGTTCAGCGGTCTGCATTCTGTATCTTTCTTAGGGATTGTTGAGTTTGTGGCTTGTTTGGTCAAGATGGAAGGTTGTGATATCAACCAAGAAGACTATGCCCGTAATACGCCTCTCTTGTTGGCTGCTCAATATGGGCATAAGGGAGTGGTAGAAATACTCCTCGGACGGGATGGCATCAAACCCAACGAACGAGGTAGGTATTGCTGAACACCACTCTTTAGTGCCGCCAGGAATGGGCACGAGGAAGTGGTGAAGATGCTACTCGAACGGGACGACGTCAACCCCGACGAACCAGATTGCTTCGGCAATACGCCACTCTGTCGAGCTGCTTAGGAGGGGCATGAGGGGGCGGTGGAGATACTGCTTCGACGGGACAGGGTCAACCCCGACAAACCAAATGACGACAGGGAAATACCACCCTGGTGTGCTGCTTGGGGCGGGCACGAGAGGGTAGTAAAAGCACTACTGGAGCGGCAAGAGATCAACCCCGATAGACCAAATTAATACGGCCAAATGCCGCTCTTCCATGCTGCTTTGGGTAGGCACGAGGGTGTAGTAACAATACTGCTCGGAAGACACGACGTCGGTCCCAACAGATCAGATATCACTAGCTGGACGCGGCTCTGGTTTGCTGCTTGGGGCGGGCATGAGGGAGTATTAAAAACACTACTCGTGCAGGATAACGTCGACCCTGAAAAATCAGATAACCATGGCCGAACACCACTCTTTTATGCTGCTGAGGAAGGGCACGAGGGGGTAGTGAAAATACTACTAGAACCGGACCATGTCAATCCCGAAAAGCCTGATAACTTAGGCCAAACACCACTCAGTCGCGCTTATGAGCGTGGCCATCCGGGAGTAGTGACGCTACCACAGCCCCCAGCATCTGCTATTCCCGGTACTGCCTAAGGCCGAGAAGGCGTCTCCCTCCTTCCTGCAGTTTAAAATGCCGCCTCGCGGTAATCGCCTTTCCTCCTCTTCCTGAGAAAGACTACCACTGAAACTACTCTTGAATCACCCCTTTTACTCACGGGAAATGATATGCGATAGAAGCGCACATGTCTATCATGCACCCATCTAAGATACCATTCCGATTAGTATTATTCTGTTAGAATTATTTTAGCGCTTATACCCCGGAGTTTTTTACCCGTGGGCCATATTTGTATTCTACTTGATATAAGTTCTTGTGCTTGAAATTTCTATTATGTTTATTTTTATTATACCTCTATGGTCGTAAATCATCGTCGTATACTTATTTGTTTGCCATTTCCATCCACCCACCCCCCAAAGTATGGACCCGAGGGTTGTTTAGATATAGAAGAAAAAAACATATTATGAAGCTGGGGCATACTTGACCCATGCAGAAAAGCGACGCAAAATCTGACTGTTAAACAAGGTATGGTTAGGGCTGATTTCCGCTATGGACGCAGTTTAATGGAAGTCTTTCTCATATCCCATTTTCCTCCAGGGGTCAGCTTGAGGGTGAGGCTAGGAGGCTATCGACGCTTCCTGGTCTTGCTTATTAAGGGAATTAATATAGTAAGGAGTCTTTTAGCTACGGGGTTAATTTCCACCCTCTGGATCCAGTGCACTACCATTTAAGTTCAAAGAACCCACTGCACCCAAATCCTTCATGTACGGCCCTTAATGCATATTACTTTCATGGCCCATTATCCCAGAGAGCAGTGCTCAGCGCGTGTTTGTGTATTTCCTTCGGCCTGGCCAGACTGTGAACTGCAGTTCGGCCTCGGGGGCTATCTGACTAGGCCTAGTTCAGCAATACTACCGAAATTTTCAGGCTTCCGAGTCATCGATAATGATTACCCAGGTTGTAAGGAATTTTCAAGGTCTGCGTATACATTGAGATATGCATTGGTTGTCTCGGTATCTATGTGACAGCACTGGCGTGAAATTTTATCTCCGCTATTGTTGGTGGCAGTCGGTTGAAAACTCCTGGACACAGATTTCAATGAAGGTCAGATGTGTACTCTAGAAGCAGATTCTCCGCTAACCAGTTGTATCTATCATGATGATCAGGCTCGGAAAAATCTCAACTTCCGATGCAGAATCAATAGGATGGGGAGCACCCAGGGAACTACCTGGCAGAGATGAAGCATGTTATGGATTTAAGATGGGTAACCAAACCGAAGGGGCAGAAGAAATCACCTGATCAAATGTAACTGTCAATAAGCAAGTAATTTATCTACATTTTAGGAATACATCGAACAATAGGAAATTAGGCCCATCTCGAGTGCGGTGGCGACTGGCATCCCCTACTGTTTAGTGAAGATCATATCCCATTACCCTCCGGGCTTTAGCTTGAAGATAGGCTAGGATGCTATTCACACTTTTCAACCTTTCTCATCGGGGAGCGAATAGGGTAAGGAGTCTTCAACTCTGAAATTAGCTCCCATTTCGCGAGTAAGATAGTACCAAGTAAGCTCTAAGAGCTCGCTTTGTATCTAGGTCCTCGATGCACGGTCCTATATGCAGGTCACCTTTATGGGTTATGATATTGGAGGGTAGGACTCAACGAGTTTTTGTATACTTTCTCCAGCTTGCTCGCACTCACCTCGGTCTCCTGAAAACACCGCTAGGCTACCTCTCCAAATGGGGCTCGACTGCTGTTGTCACCCAGCTTCTTCCACTCAGTAGCAGATGGCTCGAGCGCAACAGTACTGCTCGCAAGGGGCAAGTTCGGCTTCAGAGGTCATCCGACACGCCCAGCCACACTCTTGATGTTGAGAATTGGTCCTCTGGGTAGAGGTATCGTGAGAGAAGTGCCTAGACTTCCTTCTCACTCTTGCGTATGAGAGGTTGTACGAGGAAGTGTGTATTCCTCATCATGGGTGACGTGACTGCGATTGGGTATTCACATACCGTTCTTGTTTCGCTTAGCTAGCTAGAGAACTTTAATCAACAATCTTCCGCTGCGCAACCAAAAACGTTCAATTCGTAACACTTGATATCTGCAGGCTTCCGAGTGATCAATCATGATTGCTCTGCTTGTAGAGTTTTGAGGACGTGAGTGCATATTGAGACGGATTGAATCAACAGGTTAGTAGATAGTTAGGTTAGTTCACTACCGTAAAACCTCGTGAAATCCACTATCTTCGAATTGTGACGAATATCCCTGTAAATCGCGACATCAGCCAAAGATAGGCTTAGCTTGTCAAGTTGGCGAGATGCAACAGAGCCAAATGACTCAGGCTATACCGTGTCAAAAAAAGCACTAATTCTTAGGAACTTTTGACTTAGAATCCGAAGATTAGGGGCCGACGGAGATAGTGGATTTCACAAGATTTTATGGTATTATGAATGCAAACGCTTCCGAAGAGACGGAAGATAAGCCTAGCATCGATGTAGCTCGAATCCGTGTTGTTTAATAGCGAGTAGCCAGTGGAGCTGCCATACTTGTCTAGAAGAGTGCGATGCTCGGAGTACCATTCGAGGCTGTAGGGCGAGTCGCCATTGCCGGGAAGGGTGGTTTCTGTCGCCTGCGGACTAGCGGTATTGGGATTGCACAACCCAGGATTGCTCTCCGCCATCACGCTAAGTTTCCGCCGCCTGGAAAAGGTGGTTGTTGCTCGCTATCCTCCATCGACCTCGAGAGCAAGCTGCATATCCAAAGTGAAAAACCTGGTAACAGGAACTTGGATGTCTCAAATTCCGAGCCACCTCAATCGGAGAAGCTGTCCCCTAAGCTGCTAAAAACATTCAGGCCATTTAAAATGTTGAAACACTAATTTAGAGGAGGGAATCCACTCTCTTTACCTTTCTCCCTCGGTTTACATTTTACCAGGTCAGTGTTCCAGGCGTCTGTTCCAAACTTCAGAGTTTTCCAAATTCTTATAGGAAGTCCTCCGATGTGCTGAGGGAGTCAGATTGAAATAATTTTTCACAAATCGCTAAGCTCAAATTAGAATTCGCAGGGGAAAAGAATGACTATTATAATCACAAGGTATCACTCGCTCAAAATGTCACCTTCCCCTAATAGATCGGTCACAATTAGTTCACCCGAAACCGCAACCAAAGCCATCGCTTTTCCGAGTGTCTACTCAGCCAAGATAGTAATATCCATCTAATCCCTACTACCCTCACTGCCTACGATCGTAACTATAATCCTCGGTCAACAACCTTCACCGAGCTCCAGTCCGCCGGGTGGCGTTTCTTTGCAGACCCACACCGCATACTAGCTATGAGTGTACAATACCCACCGTATATATATGAAATGAGAGCTCCTGTCTCCCTCTCACTCCCCCCCCTCCCCTTCTCCTCCCCTCACTCTGTCATAAACATTAATGAGAAATAAGGATATCCCAAATAAGCGACCCCAAACGAAAGAATACAAACCCGAAGTAGAGCTTCGTCAGTACCCTCTCTGCCGAAGTGAGAGCGCAGACCACATAGAGTGGGGTTGGGTTGTTAGCGCTCCTAGCGTTGGGCGGTGAATCCCCCATTTAACTGTCTCCAAGAGTGAATATATACATGTTAACAGTTTGCCAAAAAAAAAAAAGCTTCTGCTGTCCCACAGCCCTTCAGCAACGCCAACGTTAATGCAAGCAACAACAATCACAACATCAACCTCAACGACGGCTTTTTTAGCGGTAGCAATAATAACGGCTTCCTAGGCCATATTTGGGGCCGGTCCACCGTGGTCCGCGAGCCAAACAACCAACCAGACGCACAGTGGTCGGACAACAGCGGACTCCGAAACGTCAAGCCCGGCCACCCCATAACCTGCCTGCGTAACATAAAACAATTACCGATGGACCCGGATTGTGAGATGGCGCTACAAACGCTGAATAGCGCCGTTATGATCTGCCCGGATAGCGGACATGTCTGGTACTTCAGCACATGGGGCACGTGCGCGATGGGCACGCTACCAATGTTGGGGGACTGCAGCCAGAAAACAGCGGACGACGTTGTCGAGGCTATTGGGGATATTCTGAACGCCAGTTTCAGTAATGTAGGGGGGTTCGCCGAGAGCGCACCCGGGAGCTTCCTGTACGATAAAGTTTTGGCCAATTGCGGGGAAGGCTGCTTGGGGTTACCGGGGGAGAGCTTGAACGTCAAACCGAAGCCGGATACTTGGGTGCTGCCGGTGAGCAATCGGGGCTGGGGAATGAGAGGGGGAATGTTTGGTCCTGTGCATAATATGAATGCGGCACTGTGGGGCAGTGGGAACATGGGAGGCGGGCAGGGGGCGGATATGAGTGGAGGGGGCCATGGTATAAACGGCGGGGGTAATATCAAGAGTCCCGGTAAGAATAAAAATATCGTCAAGACCGGAGCTGGAAACAATAACATTAGTGCTGGAAGGGGGAGCAACGTTGCCAAGACTGGGGTGTGGAACAGCGACAATAACATCGGCCGTACGAGTAACCCCGATAACGAGGATGATATCTTGGACAACCCAGGAGTACCCAGCCAACTTGGCCCAGCGGGAACTTCCAAACGGAAGAAGGGCCGCACCGGTCCAAAAGTTGTGAAAGCAAGTGAAACCAGCCCATAGATTATATAAACTAGCCTTGTATTTTTCTTCTTTTCTAGCTTTCTTTTATCGCTCGTTTCATCCAATGACCTCTTTTCCTTCCTCTCCCTTTCCTTTTCCTTGTGGTGCACGTAGCATTTTGTGCAGCTTGGAATAAACTGTCCCTGCAAAATGGAGTCTTTTCCCCCCCAAGATTGAAGTAATCTCCGGTCCTTGTTTGAGGGTCTGCGATGTGGTTCGGCGAGTGGAGTATTCCGGAGATCCGTGACCTTCACTCCTACAGGGAGGTTAGAACATTTAATGTGGCTGTGCTCCACCAGTTGTCGAAGCTCCGGATTAACCTATTATAAGTCCTGGAGAAAGGAAATCCTCTAGGTTCGTTCCCCGGCAACGGGCTTAGATAACTTATGACAATTCCTTGGTTGCCTTGACTGGGGTATCATGGAACTTCGGGGGAAAGTGACGGAGTTGCCAAGACAGGCAAGATTCACGAGTGATTCCGGGTGAATGCGTGGTAATTTCCAGTCGCTCGGGAAGCCATCCCCTTTATATAATTCGACAAAAGGTATCGCCCAAGGCCTGTACTATTTTTCTCTAATCTTTTCAGCACCGGTTCCTACCCTCATGTTTAGGAAGACTAGAGTAGGTTCCTACCATAAACATAAAAATCTCACAACCAGTATACTGACCTTGGAGTAGGCTAGGGCGGCGCTCCTTGTAGTATAAAACACCATGGCTGGCACTCCATTACTACTACGGACAGGCCAGCACCATTCTCTTCTGAGGTCTGTTGTAGAAAAACACGGGACCTGTCAAATGCCCAAGTGAGCGCTACTTGCGATCGGGTCCACCGAGGAGTTTTGGTCGAAGCAAAAGCTCACTTTAGCGGATACCCATTTTGGGCGCTGCTAGTTTACGCCCCAGACTTATTTTTTTTCGTTTATGTTTTGCCCCCGTGTTTTGATCTATACACTGTGGGATCCTTTCCAAGTGTAGCGGTTGTACTCGAGAGAGAACTGTATAGTGCTTATTATACCATAACTTATAACTTACTGCAAAACTCTGATAGGAAATAAATATGCTAGGACGTTGTGATTGCCTCTCCTAGGAGCTCATATCCCTCTTGTTTTTCCCAATTCAGGTTGAACGGGCCTTCTCCTCTGGGGGTTGGTAACGGGAATTACAACTCCTTAGCACGTTTTTTTATTCAAGTATTTAAAATGCCTGAAATCATACCACCAATTTAATAGGAGGGGTAGAAAGCCCAAGGCCTGTAACGAATGAAGTAGCACTGCTTGCGCAATCAGATGGCCCTTTAACCTGGGGTAGAGGCACGCCGATGCAAAGCACTGGGTGCCGCTCTGGTTTATTCCAATAACACTAAAAACTAATCAAAAAGAATAGAATCACCTCAAGATAACCCTTCATAAAGAAATACTACCAGAGTAGTAGCCGTAGTTACATCAGACGTGACGGGCAGTCCAGCGAGAAACAGCGAAAAGAGAACGAGTTTAAACATAAAACGCATTATTTCATTTCCCCATCACTTTCAGACTTGTCCTTTTTAGGATCCCGATCCCCCTTCATGCTATCAAATATCGCCGTGGCTCCGGTAATAGCAGAACAGGTGGCCAGCGGTGGAGTCATGGAATCTAAACTCCTCGGCCATTTCTTGTGCTTCGCGGTCCCTCGCAGCTATGATACGCAAGCGGTCGGTGCGAAACCTAGCTGTAACTTCGGCGGTCGACGGGGAACAGATCGGATTCCCTACTAGGCCCACCGGCAGGTATCGTGCTGCGGTTATGCCGAAACCCCTTCCGAGCGCTGACCTTCCCTGGAAGAATCCTCCCAGGCCCCCCGCTTCTTCTAGACTACCTGTTACCTAGTTAGATATTTTATTGAAGTTGGGGAAGGTTTACTAACCTTCAAGACCAAGAGAGCATCAGGCATGCCGTAGCGATCTGGGACCGGAATGATCTCCGAGGTACAAGGGGTCTGACGGAGGGGTCCAAGGTGGGAGTGTATAGTTTTGTAATGTTCTGGTGGAAATTTTGTAGTTGTTTTTCCGCGTCCCCACGTCCGTTTGCCTTCCCTCGAAGTCGCTGATTCAAGCTCCTAAAGACTACAGGATGACCCTCCACAGGGACTAAAGTCCCATCCTTGTGATTAGCCTCTGGCTAATACGCTCCCTGCGGTCTTCTGCGTCCTTTGGTCTCTCTGTTTGCCTAGCGCCCTCGCTCGCCAACAAAAATTCCAAGGGGGATTGCTACTCCCTCGCTCGAGTGTTCCGTTTGCCTATATTTCGGCGAATTTTCGTGTCGTCCTTCGAGGGAACATTAATCGGCATGTCCCTCTTTTTTGCTCCGGTAAGGATGGGGCCCCTTGGGAGGTTACCTTGAGAGGAAAAGCAAAAAAGTTCCAAGTGGCCGTCGAGTGGGGCAGCCTGTAGGGAACTCGAGACAACGCAGGAAGGATGGTTGGAGATCTATCGCATAAACCGGTTTTATACTAGTACTCGAAATGGCACTAACACGAAGGATCGGCGTGCGGCGTAATTTTGAGAAGGCAAGCGAATATAAAAAAGAGAGCAAGTGATACGGTAATCTCTCCTCTGCTGTTTTCAACTGCGGCCAAGATACTGTAGGCGCCTTGAACACTGAATTGTTGCAAGATCTGCGTAATATAATCCGTGATCTTGATCTTGTCGAACAGGTAGGCTCGTGGAAGCGGCACTAGTATACCATGGGCCCTACCAGGTTCGATATCTCTCTCTCTGCCTTTTTTTTCCTTCCTTTTCTCCCTTTCCGATTGGTTTACCATTGGTTTCCCCCTTGAGCACTGTACTGGAGTATGTTGTGGGTGGCAAGTTATGGGCTGCGTAATGTCCAAGAGAGAGCTATGACGCGGACGCTATCCCATGGCACAAAGTCTATTACCGATGTGGGAGTGGGACGTGACCTTCCCTTAGTTGGATGGTCAGGCGCTCGTGACCCGTTGATATATTGATGTGGAACTGACTTGCTTGTCTGTGTGTTGTATGTAAATTTACCGTGCGATAGAAGGGATAGTGCAAAGAGTGGTGCGGCTGTACGATGCTAACTAAAGAATCTAAGAGAAAAAAGCCTTTATAAATTGGCTCTCCGCCAAGCCCCTCTCTCGCTAGCTTCTGACCGTCTCCCAAATAGGCAACCAGCCCTGCTAAACTGCCCTATCAACCGTCCAGGGCACACCGATACTCGAGTACTCGCAAACGCATGACGTTTGTGAACACAACTGCTATTACATTACTACCAAAATCATGAGGCTCCGGCCCATTTTTTGCCCGTATGCAATAGCAGTTGTGTTCACAAACGTCATGCGTTTGCGAGTAGTGCCTATCCGTGCCCACACCGGGCATTATCGTTATTAAGTTGAGAGGCACCATACAGTATGGGCCTTTACGAGGTAGAGAATACGAGTAGAATACTGCCTTAATAGCCATAGTACAAATACGTAGACAAAACTAACCGCGCACCGATGATTGACAGCAACTCAACATTCGTCACCACTCTACACATTCAACAGCTAAAGAAATTTCTCTAGATCAAATATTAGCTTCTACTATATATTTATATTCTACTATAAATTTACATTTTTTTAATTTCCTTTTTTAGTTTTCATGTTATGGGAGTGGGAGTTTTTCGTGTTCGTTGATGCGCGGTTAATTTTGTCCACAGACAATAACGGGTAATGATCTGCGAAATATCTCGTCCTGATATTCTCGGGTCTGCTTGCAGCCACAGAAAGAAAGGCGGTCACAATGATACTTGTTGCGGCCCCGAACTATTAGCTACGAAACCTCGCTACTGATGCAGTAACACGGCAATTGACCGGCAGGAATGAAGGCGTAATTATCGCTAATTGAATTTAAAGGACATGAGGGCACGGCGATACACCAGCTTAAGGCGAACGTGAAAATAGAGAAGGATTATCAACCTTCCTCCTCATCCATAGCGTCTGCGTCATCCTCTTCGTCATCCTCCTCGCTACTTACTGCGACAGGCCTCCCGCTCCTTCTAAATTTCTTTGCCCCCTTCTCAGCCTTGATCTTCCTAAGCCCGACCCCGCTCCTTCCTCTCCTCGAGGAAGGACCAGGTCGTGCTTCCTCCTCGCTGGCCTCTTCCTCTGCCTCTTCATCCTCGCCCTCGTCCTCCTGCAGCTGCTGCTTCCTCTTCTCCAACGCGAGTGCACGAACAACCTTCCTCTTCAAGACCGAATCCTTCTTCAAGACTCTCAAAGTGAGCATTTTCGCACAGCCAGGTGTCGGACAGGGCACACCGTTGACGGCAGAACGGTTGATCATATCTTCGATAGCTTCCTTTTCAAAAGCGTGAGGGCAAACGGTCGACCTAACAGGATTTTCAAACGGACGGAGAGTAAGAGGACATTTGTAACTCTGTCTTTCCTGAGCGATTTCGATGTCAGATTCGTCGTCCTGAGCACCAGAGGCGCCAGAAGAGAACCAAGTTCTTGGTGGTGGTAAGGGTACTTCCGGGTGACGAGCTTCCCAATAGGAGCGGCGGAAGTCGAGGTATTCTGGGGAGTTGGTGTATCTGTAGACATAGTTAGCATATGATAATGGAGAAATTTACGGGTCTGAGGCAAAACATACTTTTCGGTGTTACTCATAGAGTCCCAATGTCTCGTCTTCTCGAGAAGGATATTCTCGTACCGACCAGACAAACCCTGTTCCTCAACAGTTTCCTGTGGTTCGTCTCCCCTCCGTAAAGCTTCCCTCTGCTCATTGACAATGGATTCTAGACCCTCCCTCATATCTAGCACACGCTTGTTCTCGTCCACCAACTCCCGAGCAAGTCTCTCCATATCCGCCATAGCCTTATCCTTTTCCTCATTCTCCTCATCAGGGTCGGGGTATAATTCAAGGGTTGCATTCCCCAGGGCGGTAATCGCAGACGCGAGAGTATCTGAGACCTTAGCGATGCCAGAACGTGTATTAATCAGTGCGGTGAGGTTCTGGACCTCCTTAGCTGTAAGAGGCAGCAACGGCAGCTCGTAAGGTGGTATGGGGACATGCGAGATTCGTTCCGACATTATTATGGATGAGGAAGAGGGAGTGGCTGACGTTGACGGTCTGGAGGGGCGAATATTGAGAAGGCTGGAGACGGACATGGTTAGTCCGGGTTGCTTGGTTAGTCGGTTGTTTGTGGCTTCCCCGAGTGTGTGGTTGCCGGATGAGGCGTCAGGTCCTCAGAGGAAACCCGAAACCTAGTCTCACTCATCGCGCATCCAAAGAGAACTGTGCAAGACGCGACGCGCGGTGAAACATCTGACGTCAATTAAGGCGGCTTGGCTTTCATGTGTACTACTGTGAAATTCGCAGAAGCAAAGAAGAAAATTGCTCTGTGGGTATGCAACTGTTGAGCCTCATGAAAATCCCCACTATCCGGCACAACTAGGCCTGTAGAATATCTCTACCCGTCCATTACCAATTGATTTGTGGACAATGCCTCCAATACCTCGATTTCTCCTCCCGAGGCCATTACTCTACTCGGGCGCTCCCCGCACCTTCACACGCAAGCCCTTCTGTCTAGCCCGCAACGCCTGTACCCACTTCAAAAAACCAAAAAAGAGAGCCCCGGGAAAAAACATAAAAATCACATCCCCGCTGCCCCAGACTGGCAAACACTTTTCCCTTATAGAATCTCTGGGCAACTCTGATTGCCCGGAAATCACCCTCTACACATGTCGCAACCGCAAGTTTCTCCTGAGTTGTTACAGCCTCTCGAGCGCAATGCTGGCGTGGTCCTGCTACACCTACCATATAAACATTGCAAACCAAAGGCCGGGGTTACCTGTTTGGGTGACTAAAGTTGGCTGGGGAAGCATCACCATCATGGCCGGAATGGCTGTGGCTGTGGCATATTATCCTACCCGGTAACCCAATTCCCTCCTCAAGCTCCGAGAACATCGCTAACGGATGAGTAAAATCAAGATTAATCCATGCCATTTATGCCCATCCCATACCAGCGACCGCTACCCGCCCAGCAAGCATATCGCTCACACTCCACCGCCGTCCAATTCTACCAACACTTCCTATGAAGAGGCTTCGTGTGGCCTCTCCTAGCATGGTAACTCTGGGGGAGCCGTTCTCCCCTGTCATAAGGCCTGTGGCCGGGCCCGTTACCACCGAGAGCGAGCGGACTGGATGGCAGAAGGTCTGGGATAAGATTGGCCTGGCAAAGGTCTTTGCAAGAGCGGCGAACGGTATTTCTACGAGTGGATTTATCTTAATGAAGGTGGAAGGGATAGGAAGTTATAGGATTCATAAGGATGGGTGGGTGTGGGAGAGGAGGGGGTTGGATAGAATCTTCAAGGTGAGGAATGCGGTGCAAATATAATCCATCGGGTGCGCATAGATTGGTCCCGACGCGATCCTTTATGGCGATCCTTTATGCCAGCACACTAAACGCGGGCATTATATTTATGTATTTTGTCTTATTCTGTAGCGCCTGGTACTAGAATAGGAAATCCTAAAGGCCCAATTTCCTTTGCTTAAAATTGCTATTTGGTGACGCCGATACTGGACTTCATCGGTCAGTCAGGTGTTAATGTGCACCGGTCCGTACAGTACATAACTGCTCGGTTACGACTACGAAATGAGAACCTATCCGTGCTTTCTTAAGCAGTATTTACCCTTTTAGTTTGCACTTTGGTTCCCATGCCCATTAGGTTAAGCTATTCCATCTCTCAATGATTGATTTCATGTCTACTTGTATTCCTGCATAACCTGAACAACGACCGTTTTGTATAGCAAGAGGGGTTGATAGGAGCTTCATACCGGTAGACCTACCTGTAGACAAATTGAATATAGACACACTACTTGTCAAATTCAAAAGTATTGGGAAACTTGGCGCCAAGAGATCATGACTGCTGGGGAAGTAAATGGCGGAGCGATATGCGGAGACAAAAGAACAAGCCTAATCAAAGCACAAGACTAAAAAAAAGAACATAGAAATTAAAGAGAAGCAAACTATTAAACATCCAAATAATTTGTGCCTGAAATTTGCTCCCCCCATTGGTGGCAATGCAGTGTGCCATGGTATCTGGTAACTTAATGATTTCATGATGGGTCTTGGCGCCAAGTCCACCAACCGAATTTCCCAATACTTTTGAATTTGACAAGTAGAGCGAGTGCACGGCCGAAATCGGTGGAGAAGAGTGCATAGTATGTAGTTTATAGAGCTTGGTCTATTTTTCTATTTTATCTTCTCTTTCCCCCTGATACCCTTAATTTTAGAGGCCTATACCCTGAATACTTCATTAAAGCTTCGGGGTTCCCATCTCCGCACTAGCCAAGCCTTGGGTATATAAAGCAGTCCAAGAACAGTTCCTCTCTCTTCCTTTCCTCACCATCTTCATCCATGGCCAGACCATCAATGCAACATTCTGCCAAAAAAAGTTAAAATAGTAAGGGCTCCCCACACTAATCTCACCAATTAGTTTGCAACTGTAGTAACACTTTCCCCTTATTAAAGGTGTTTGTTTTTCATCACCTAATGAGATGTTACGGAAGCATTTTCTCGTCCGGAGGGTCCGGGGCCCTCGTAGCTTTAGAGTTACCCTTGCTTAGACTTCAAGCTGACCTCATGCGGATTTCATATATGTCTTCTAGGAACCTAGCCAACGCTTCCTTTGGAAAAAGCCATTTTCGGAGCACACGATAGAGAAAGGTATGTACATAAGTATCTGCTTCTGGGCCGTCCGAGGCCCCCGTGTGCGCTAGTGTTGCCCCTGCCTAGACTTCTAGCTAACATCATACGGACTGCGTATATATCTTCTAGGAACCTGTTAAGCACTTCCCTAAGGAAAACCCCGGAGGATTCCTCCAGCGAAGGTCAGAGCCGGGAAAGCTTTTCGGCATAACCGCAGCACATTGCGTGCCAGCGGGCCTTATGGGGAATCCGATCTGTTCCCCGTCAACCGCTGAAGTTACATCTAGGTTCCGGCGCTTTTTAAAATATACGAGCCTTAGCACCACCACCGAACGCTTGTGTATCAAAGCTGCGAGGGATCGCGAAGCACAAGCAATGGTAGGAGTTTAGATTCCATGACTCCACTGCTGGCCCAACCTTTGTCAACCCCACCAACCCGACTGAGGTCAAACTGGTACGGACGAGGAAATAGAGCTCGGAGATCAAGGCTTCACAAGGCCCATAATCCTTTTCATACTACCAACACAAAGCGCTTGCGTGGAAGTAATAAATGCACTAGTCGACATACTACAACCAGAGCAATAAGTAAGTTCATCCTCCCTCGAATACCTAACACGTTGCCAACTATTCTAGGAAAACAAAAAACTCTTTCAAGATACATACTACACACCCCCGGATGCCGAGCGGATTAGCCTCAACAAGCCCGAAGACATCCGTGCTCTCTTTGGCGGAAACCACGATGACCTCTTCAGGTTAGGCTTAAAATTAACTCGGAAAACTCTCAAGTACTTTAGTCAATTTTACAACTCCGATATAATCCTCGCTTCACCACTTGGGTTGCGTATGACTATTTGTGATGAGTCCGACAAAAAGCGCGACTACGATTTCCTCTCCAGTATAGAATTGGTGGTGGTGGATCAAGCCGACGCATTGCTTATGCAAAATTGTGATCACCTAGAGCATATCTTCAAACACCTCAATTTGATACCCAAGGATCCGCATGGTTGTGACTTTCGGCGCGTGCGGAACTGGTATTTAGACACTAATGCAAAATACTTCCGACAGACGTTGGTGCTCGGCTGGTTGGTGACACCGGAGATGATGGGGTTTTTTAATCAGAATATGTTAGGTGCTGCCGGGAGAGTGAAGACTCAAGCAGAGTATGCAGAGTCCATGATTGATTTGGGGGTTCAAGTTCGACAGGCAATGCCCCCTCCCGCTCCTAACCCAACAGTTCCTCTTACTATCATATTACAGACATTCACAAGAATAAATCCCCCAACCTCAGCCGCAGACCGAGACGCCCGCTTCGACTATTTCACAAAAGCGGTCCTACCCTCACTCCCCCGAAACACCTCCACAAGTATATTAATCTTCATACCGAGTTACTTTGACTTCGTCCGAATGCGGAACCAGCTCCACAACACCCCTATCTCCGTCGGTGCCATCTCGGAAGAAACGCCCGTCTCCTCCGTCTCGCGCGCACGGTCACATTTCTTCACCGGCCGTCACTCGGTTCTTCTTTACGGTGGGCGAGAGCACCACTTCCGCCGCTACGACATCTGCGGAGTCGCAAGCGTGGTATTCTACGGGCTGCCGGATAACTCTCTTTTCTACTGCGAGATCGCGGGTGGCTTTATTGGGCGGAGCATTGGCAAGGGGAGGGTTACGGAGCAGCCGAAGGTGCGTGTGATATTCTCCAAATGGGATGCTATAAGCTAGAGAGGGTCGTTGGTAGCAAGAGGGTCAGGGTTATGTGTACGGATAAAGGTGACACGTCTGAGTTTGTTTGATGGGCCACAGTGATTGTGTGATGGATATTTAAAAGCGCTGTATATAATATTGTAACTTGATAATAGAGTACGGTTGGTCAGGAGGTCCTACAATTTTGGACTCTTGGCCAAGTGTTGAATAATCCGCGCAAGTAGAAATAGATTCACGAGCCTTAGGCTCCCTTTCCCATCTCGCAACCCTCAACCGTAATTATTCGGAACTAGCACACGGGTAATTCCAGCAGTGCCCTCCTCCCCCGGTGAATCAAAACGCCAAAAGAAACGCTCGCGAATGCTGCAGCGGGCCCCGTATCTTATTTATTTCACAAAAAAAATAATCCTGCTCGCACTCTTAAGAAACGATAGTAAGAACCTAGAACCACCATCCCCCCTCGCAATTAGTCTATTCACCCATCCCTATTCGCTTAGTGGAACAGGAATCAATCCACTCACAGCCATAATCATACAGCAAATACTAACGTAGGGCGACAGTCGCTCCCCGATACGCGCGAACTTCCAGAACATACCGAAGAAGCTGTAGTAGGCAAACAAGGTCAGATGGACGAGCTTGAGGAGGAGAAGAGAGAAGGAAAAGAGCAGGGAACAGACAAATTCTTATCCTTCCTCGAATCAACCATTCCAGGGACAGTCTGGCGGACGTATGTGCATGTACAGATTAATAGGAGGATTACTAGGAGTAGAGCGTCGAAGTGGAAGAGGGCGGACTGAATTTTTCATTTAGTTTTCTTTTTTGCCCAAGTATAGTGGTGATTGGGGGGGGGGGCGGAAGAGGATAGATGCTCCTAGGTGTTAGGTGCCTTTCGATATAGCTAATTAATATACTCAGGTATGCGACCTCACCAGAGCTCAATACTTTCAGCGCTCTTATCCAGAATTTTTATGCCCCTAATGGTGATGGCACCTTCCCCCACCCTGCCGTTCATCTTACCATGTCTACCGTCTCCGGTCAGGGCATCGCTATTAGGACATATATCGTCCGCCTTCGGTGTTCATCCACGCACTTGAGAAGGCGCTTGAGGAGGTTCTGGAAATGTTGGATAAAGTTAGTGAATATGTGGCTAGAGTCATCGTATGTTTCCCGCCCTTAGGGTAGAAGTGAGAGGAGATGCTGACATCTGCACCAGGCTGGCAACACCCAAGCCTCCGTTGCTATCGGGAAGTTCTTGATGAACACACTTAGTTTGGCACCTAAAGTCTCACCCGCCGACGTCGAGAGAACGTTCAACACTCATATCCAGGACGTCCTGCTCGTGGCATACTTGGCAAACACTATCGGAACCCAGATCAATCTATCCAACAGGTCGGCGAGCGCCAACTTCAGAGCCACTACCCCCGCTCCAGCCGCGGCTGCTACAAACACTCCCATCACGAGCGCCACTCCTGCAGCTGGCGAAAAATGGTAAATAAATCGATATAAAAATGAGTTTGTTTACCGTAAAAAAAAAAGTATATCATCCTCTCGATTGTAGGGTTATACAGCTTCTCGAGTTTACCTCCCTTATGTTTTCATCCATGTTTAAAATTGGGGGGTCGGGCAGGGGGGCGGAATGCGGGCAACGGTAAACATTGGGTAAGGGTGATTTCTGATTGCATGTATACACTGGTGCTGGGTCGGGTATTTTCTTGGTGATTCAGGGCTTCATGTGAGTTTTCGGATAATTGTTCTAGCGAGACCGAATGATGTGCTGTGATCGGATCGGAAACCTTTGGGGGATAGGAGATTGGGAAATGAGGCTCTTTTTATCACTGGCTCACCTCAAGCCCTACGGGGTATAGCACCCACCCGGGAAAGCGAAGGGCCCAACGAAAAGAAAAAAAAAGAAAAAAATTACAAATTAATAGAGTACCTACCTCCTCTAAGAGAAGAACTAAATGGGGGATGGGATGCTGTGCTCTTGTGCCATCGGAATGTGGGGCCGGAGGGGGGGAAGGGTGGTTACGAGTGAGAATTTGTGCTCCGTTACTCTCTAGGACGGTAAAGGATACTTAAGGCTGGGTGGCGAATCACTTTAAGCGCAGTCGAGTAGTGGTGGGGTCCATTCATGCAACCGTGATTTCCAGCACACTTCGATCGGGGAAAAACATAAAAGGGAACAGCTCACGTCCCATTAACCGTGAGAATCTGATCTCTACAACAGTACACCCTGCATCCAGCATCAGTCCATCATCCCTACGGACCATCACTCATCAATAAGGTGCATCAACTAAGTTTATAAACCCTAGCTGTATTTCCTGAAAACAACTTCTCAATCGCATCCTTATCCCGACTTAACTTCAGCATCACCACTGTCGCCAATATGCGCCATGTCTCCCATGCACTAAACTCTCCGGCTGGATAAAGCTTTTCGAATCCCATCTTGCAAACCGGCCAATCGCTCCCCCAGATGACCCCGTCAGGATCGAAAATAGAAAGGACCTCCGAGATCCAGGGCGGTACGTGGGTGATTACTGCATCCTCTTTTTGGGAGGCGGTGAGTTTGGAGAATGACTCGTCGTGAGGGAACTCTGTGAATATACTAGAGACTTTCATAATGATAGACCGGTGGGAAACAGCAAGGGCTTTGAGCTTAGATTTCCAAGTTTGGAAGGTCGGGTGGGAGGGGATTTCAGAGGGGACGATTTGAAGGTCTGGCTTGCAGAGGTGGTCTAGTTAGTCAAAAGTTAGCAGCCGTATTGCTATTGCCGTGGGTATACTCGTAGGTGAACTGACTAACGACAAAAGCCCCAACTCCCCCAACACGCTTTGAGTCTTTAACAACCTGTTGAACAGCCTTAACAGCCTCTTCCAGCTGCCACAATCCACCACTCCTGGTATCGACCCCAATTTCAACCACCAACCCCTTTTTTCACACCCACCCCATACTCTCCCGGAACCTGACTTCACCAATAGTCCCCGAGGGCTTATCCTGCACTTGGTACCTAAACCCCTTCAACATCCTCTTCATCTCGACATCCCCTTCCCCTTCAACATATAGCAACTCATAAAACCTCTCCACGGCCAAAGCCCCAAGATTCATCGGAGCCCATGGTACAATTCCAAGAACGTACTTGCCATGAGGGTCCGTCTTTCAAAGTCCATATACAAACTCGAACTCCTCTAGCGGCCATTCCCACGCCTTCTTTAACGCGACAGTGTCGTTTTTAGAGATTGCCTCATCCAAGGCGATGGTGTAACGTCTGTCCGCCTAGATGAACACAAACCCCTTAAAGTCAGCGAGCTTAGAAGTAGGGATGCCAGACAGATATTCTGGGATGGAGTTTTCCTCATAGAGGGTATTTTCTAGAGTTGACCAGGCGAGGTGTTGGAGGTGCTCTCTGGTGAAGAGGTGAATGAGAGTCAATTATCGGTGGCATCTGTTCGTTGTCTGCGTGGGCCCATTCGTAGTCTCCAGCGGTCTGTAAAAGCAAGCGTAAAGGAGTTGCATATGTAATAACCCCCCCGTAGTTCTTTCCACATTGGAAAATTTCTTCTGCTGTGCCATTATGTAGAATTCCCAATGCCATTAATCCCTTGATAGCGATCCTATGCGTGAGGAAATGTGTATCTCTCCAATCCACGCCGGCAACTGTCTTTTTGATGCATTCTTTCTGCATCTCATCAACAATATTATAGATTTCACGAGCCTGCCTATCAGCAATCCAGCGGCTTTATATGTCACGTCCTGATTCTCAAAGACACAGCCTCCAGAGTCACCAACCCGAGCAAAGGTGTCTCCCTCCATGCCGGTGATCGCGATTTCGAACGTGGGGTAGCCTTGGTCCCAGACGACTAGTGACGCAGGGTTGACTGTTCCAAATATCGTCCCCGAGGTACGCCCAACCTTTTCAACCACAGCACTGGGGTATAAATCGCCGATGTCAGAAACAGAATCATCATGATAGATATTGCCGCCATACCGGTATTTCACCATTTCATTCACAAAGCAGCGAAGTCTCCCATCATTCTGTACATGCGGAGTCTACCGTGCCCAGAACTAATTCCGCGCAAAAAATGTCCAAGACTAGCTTAATGACGATATTGCTCTCACAAATGTTTCGCTTACGGTGCTTATGAATGCCTCGGGAGGTTATGTCCTAGAACCTACAAAATTCTGCAAAAGGAATCACCATTAATAAACCCCCGTCCACCCCGATTTTCCCGTACTATTTGTAGGGGCTGGGGTGGGTTTAGTAACGCGCTTCAGCTGCCATGGATCACCGGCCTCCGGTTATATCTCCGGTTATATCGAGTCGCACCAAGCGTTGACCTAGCAATCAAGAAGCAATAAGGTGACCCGAAAGGTGTGGACCTACTGGGGCTTCCAGATTGAGGGGAGACTGGGCGCACCCCCCGGTATGGTAGAAGAGAAGCCTCAAAATGAGGGAGAAGGAGGATTACCCTTTAACCAAGGAACCTACCCCCCCTCACACTGCGGTGATTAGCAAGCTTACTCTTAAACACCCTCATACTCCCCACGTCCCCCCCGACCAGGCGAGCCAAAAACCTACAACCGGGATCATTACCATTATCATCAGTGTGCCACAATCCGACCTTAACATCCTGGCATCCTGCAAGAACCTCAGAGGCTCAACCCAGCATCGAACCCGAGCATACAACCCACGCTCCACCAGCGCCTGTCAGAATCCCCAACTCGGAAGCAACGGGAACAAGTAATCATACACAGCACCAGAAATAAAACTAATTCGAAGTAATCAATCCTAGTCAGCCAGGATACGCGGGTCGAAAAGCTCGCAAGTTCCCTCCGTCTGAGTTCCTGATAGTACCTATGTAAGAGGTCACTGTGGACCCCGAAATGGCAGTAGACAATTGACCCCAACCTTGCACTACTGAAGGTACCAGTTTTGACCTCAGTCGGGTTGGTGGGGTTGACAAAGGTTGGGCCCAACCAGCTGCCGATATTAAAGGTGCAGACCCTGTCGCCGCAATGCTTTGACAAGCGGCAAACAAGCTTCCCTTGGGAATGACCCCCATAAAAGTAGACTGCCACGCTGCCGCTGCAGTACCTACGGTCCCAATAGAGATTAGTAAATGAGATCCTCCCTAAAATAAGATAAAATAAAACAAGGGTCAGATCTCAAGACCAGATCCCGGGCACACATACCAGCACCAACCCCAGCCCCAGTAAATCCCAAAGCCCCCAAGAGCGGGGGTACCGCAAAGCCCACAAGTGATAGCCCAATATTCAAGGCGAGCAAGTATGGGTGCTCCTTGGCATATTTGGTCAGGTACTCTTTCGCCATGATAGCGACGTTCTTTCTTGCCTCGGGGGAATCCGTCGCCGGGAAAGCGGTCAAAAAGTAGTATACTGATGACCAGACATCTTGGTCCGGAACGTCGGTCTCTGGGGCGAGAGCTTTGAATAATCCATCTGCGCAAAGACCCAGCGCGTCGCCGTCAATGTCAAGCTGGTTTGGCCACTCGCCTGCAAAGAGTAGTATTCGCTTGCGAGTAATTGTGTCGGAGCCGGTGGGGTGTCGCAGTTCTCCGCTAGCATCGGTGAGAGATAGTTGGAGGAGGAAGACGTGGAAGAGCTCGCGGGAATCTAGAGTCCGGGAGGGAGGGACCTTTTCTTCAGTGGTTGCGTCATTGAGAATCAGCTTCAAAATCTCCGGTTTTTCCCTGACTTTTCCAGCGGTGGGGTCTGTCTTCTCGAAGAAGAATTGACGATAAGTGCTGCGGAAATCCTCAAGGGAATTCTGCTGGATTATCTGGAGATCTGCTTCTGGGAAGTGCATTCCCCCCCCCTCAAAATTTCCTTTTCTTCTGTGTCTTCTGCCCTTGTAATAATGGAGCCTTAGAGTACTGTAGAAGGATTAATGGTAATGAAGCCGGTGCTATGGCGTAATCTGGAAGATCACGCTGGTCCGTGTTGCAATCACACTGAATTAGTCTCTAGCTATCTTTAATTTTCTCGTGATTTAGAAATACGGGTATCCTATGCATCACTCACATACCACAAGGTCTTTTTAACCTTAGGCATTCTGTCTTGCTTCATGACGACGGGTAGGAGAGGAGAGGGGAGGGGGGGGGGGTAGGATCTGGTTTGTAAGAACAGTGAGCGTCAACAAATATGAGTTTTCAACACAAGGAGAACTGCCTGAAATCTACATATGATGATGGGGAGAGAAACAGAGGAGGTTGTGTTGAAAGTGGGGCAAAGTGAGCTGGAGATGTGGAACGCAGGGGAAAGCCGGGGATGGAGCAAAGATAGATGAAATCCGCCAAGCTACCTTACTACATCATAGCAACGGAGGCTTGGGTGTTGCCAGCCTAGTGCAGATGTCAGCATCTCCTCTCACTTCTAGCCTAAGGGCGGGAAACATACGATGACTCTAGCCACATATTCACTAACTTTATCCAACATTTCCAGAACCTCCTCAAGCGCCTTCTCAAGTGCGTGGATGAACACCAAAAGCGGACGATATATGTCCTAATAGCGATGCCCTGACCGGAGACGGTAGACATGGTGGGATGAACGGCGGGGTGGGGGAAGGTGCCATCACCATTAGAGGCATAAAAATTCTGGATAAGAGCGCTGAAAGTATTGAGCTCTGGTGAGGTCGCATACCTGAGTATATTAATTAGCTATATCGAAAGGCACCTAACACCTAGGAGCATCTATCCTGCTCAAACATACCATCCAATGAGGACCTCCTTAGGATTCGCTTTCAGATGGAGCCCTAACATGGTCTTGTGGCAGTCCATATCTACCTCAACCTTCACCACATTATCAGTGTAATTCCCATAAAATGGCGATTTCTGGAGACCCACCTGTTCTTGACTCTCGTTATGCCCGACCGCAAAACAATTTCTAATCTCAACTTCAGCCCCATCCTCATTCCTCACACCCAAAAGCGTTCCAATAACCCTCTCCTGATCGACATTCCTCCTTAACGAATGGTCCAAGATAGAGAAAAGGGCCTGAGAATTAATAACAACACTCAAAGGCGAGATAGTGGCCTGGGCCGGTGGAAAACTGACGACAGGAAGCGGTCGAGCAAGATGGATGTATGAATCTTTGTCGGCCATGCTGGGTAACGCCGATTAGTGGGGAGCGATTATGGAGGGGGGTGGCTGCGGGGTAGGTTGGCTGGCTTCGTGGTGGGGCATTTCTCAGAGCCCCAACACTTTTTTTCTTGCCCGTCTATTCTGGGGGAGCTAGGTTGGCTTGGCGGGGCAAGCCCTACTCCCCCGTTACCCCTCTCACCTCTCACGACCCTTACGGGAACTTGACTTTTGATATTTGAGACCTAAATCTACCGAACTTACTCCTGGTTCAATTCCTACAAGGTTACTGACAAACAATCCTGTAACAAAATCAACAGAATTCCTACATGCCACCTGGATCCAGAAGGCACGGCAGAGGCGGAGGGGGGTTTGGAAGAAGAGGAGGAAGCTGAGGAGGCAAAGGCGGTAGAGGAGGTCGAGGAAGTCGAGGAGGGAGAGATCAAGGAAGAACCTCGATTAGAACTGAAAATCGACCAAAGAAGTACGTTTTTCCTATCAATCAGCTCTAATATATGATCGCACGACCTCTCTTTACCATTGGAGACCGCCCTGACAATTGCGCAATAGAATTCCGGAAGCTGAACATCCCGATTCCAATCCCGAAACTTCAGATCATCCTGAACTGCGCGGTTGCAAAGGCTCTGGGGAAGACTTAGGTAGCGACGACCCCGTATCGCAATCGGAAGATGACATAGTAGCAGCAAAACCTTACAACCTCCTACTCCAATCTCTGGTAACGAGCAATGAGTCTAACCAACGTAATCCTAAACACCGAAAACTTGATCACACACAAACCGAGGAGGATGGGATCATCTTGGAAGACGGTGAAGATTTAGCAAATGAGCCTGAGGAAGAGGAAGAGTCCTAAGAAGAGGCCATAGACGTAGGCTCAGATAACGAGGATCAATCCGACCCATTTGAATCACATTTTGCGAGTCCCTCACCCTCTAGATTGGCTTCCATCTCCTCCGCTTCAAAAGGTGAATGGAAGGATACTAAGCTGCCTAAATCTAGACTACTTAGGAATGCCTACTTATCAATTCCCGGAGGCTCAGAGCAAACCACGGGTGGAAGAAGGATTGAAGGCCTAAAAGGCCTGAATTTGAAGCAGAAGCTGGTCGCTGAAGAGCTGACGCCGCTACATAAGTTATTAGGGCAGCTTGTCTTCAATTATGTGGGTGTTTTATATGGTGAACGAACACTAGGCAATTCTGAAGAGTTACGGAGGATGTATTCCTCGCATGCGCTAAACATGTCATAAAGTATGTTCTCACCCAAGCACTGGATCATCTTCATACCAATCAAAACTCAGGACCCGAGACCGAGTTCTAAAGAACAGTGCCCGCCTAGCAAAGGCTACCTTCAGTGGTGCAAGGCTGGGGTCGATTGTCTACTGCCATTTCGGGGTCCACAGTGACCTCTTACATAGGTACTGTCAGGAACTCAGACAGAGGGAACTTGCGAGCTTTTCGGCCCGCATCTCCTGGCTGACTAGGTTTGATTGCTGCATTTTCACTTGCAATCAGGAGCGGTAGGCCTGGTCTTGGTATCATATCTTGCTCTGCCGGAAGCATTACTAATTTACTGTGGATGGTGTAGATACCGGTATGTTGGTACTCGAGTATCACTATATTGTGCCGCAATCACGAGCTCACAACACGGCTCACCAAAAGAGGGATAGCTCCGACCGGCGATTTGAACGCTCACTGCAGCGACGACTACGTTGAGCTTGTACCCAACACGTACCGATACTGCGTCTCCGCTTCTTGCTCTCATCCAATGCATACCATCCCTAAGCACTGTTCTGTATGACTACCCATACCATCCACCGCCCTCCAACCATGCAGTCCTGTACCGGTATCCTCTGCCGTACTCAGGTACCTTTGACTTCGGTTGCTCCCTTATAAAACTCTGTCACCCTCTGCTGCGAGTACGGTATCAGGTGTAATGGCTCAGAAATGGGCTTAGTTGTTCCATGGATATCATAATGGTACCATCTATCATACTATGGTAGGTACGGTACCCCGTGATTGTTGATGTTACAGCAAAAAGTCCTTGTGTGGTCTTAGTACGGTAGTGTGGCTGTGGGGGCGGATCCTGTCGGGTGTCTTGATTGGCTGTATCAGTATGCCAGATGTTTCGTACTCGGATGTCGTACCGGTATTCGAATATTGCCCTATCATGCAGTGCAGCGGGAATGCTTGTTTTTTATCCGCACTACTCGAGTGCTCGAGTACAGTCAGCTGGTGCTCACGCGATGCCGAAGGCTATTGGTGCAACAGATGGTGGGGGAAATTTTGCAAGAGGAAAGGTGAGGGAAGTGCCGTCGCTATGCAAGGATTGGGAGATGGAGAATTTTATTGTTGAGTTTTGCTTGAGGGGAATTTTATGATGTGGAGGAATTGGGAATTTCAGAGCTCTATCATTGCTAGCGTGTTACAATTCTTGCAACACTTTATCAGATGGACTCGGTGGCTCCCCTCATCCGAAAGCAAAGAGCTTGACAGGCGAGAAGGCTCTCGGCAATACAATTTTATTGATGCATGGGTCCCTGGTCATTTTCAGGGGAAAAGTTGAGCATGTCCAGTACCGTACCGTTACGGTAGTAACACGGCACCGCTGCAGTGGATTGTGCCCTTTCAGGTTCACTTTCATTTCTAAGAATGCTTGTGGCAATTTTGTAATTTTGTAATTTTTTCCCTTTTTGTTTCTAAGGGGGGCGTGATGTTTCGTTTGACGGGTCTGTCACGCTGTCACTTTCTCTTGCATCCGTTATTTCTTGCTTTCTGGGAATCTCTCTACCATCTGAGGGGTAGCAAAGGGGAAAAAAAAACAAAACGCGTCTCCCGGAACCCATCGTTTCCGAAAGTCACCAGTTTTTTCCCGGTTTATTCGCGGGTTTGCCCTTATCACTGGAAACCCTGTCTTGGAAGTTGGTAAATTTACATCATCTGCTTGACCTTCCTCGCCCCCTCCCCTTTTAGGGCAAAAATTGAGACAATTCAACGCTCTTTTTAAAGCAGACGGCCTTCCTCCTGCCTTCTTGTTTCTTTCCTTCAACCTTATCGGAGCAACAGCACTTTCATTTACCCATTTGTTCGACACGTCCCCGCTCCCGCTGGTAGCTAACAACAGCCTCAACAATGGATTACGTTCTTGGGGTCGCGGATAACCTCTTCTTTGATACCATCTATGCTACCATTCTGCCCACTGGCTCGCTCGCAAGTTGGGCCGGTGCCAATGATACTTGGAAGGGCGAGTATATTAATCCGCCGCCAATTGTTAACGACCCCATCTCTCAGTTTCTCGGACTAAGACCGTCTCCGCGGGCTTATGAATCCTTTTTCCAGAGAGGGGACTGGCAACGCCAGGCCTTCTCGCTGTTTCTCATCACCTGGTGAGCTCCGTTTGTTTATCCCCCCCTTTTCTCTCATCCTTCAACCCTATTTTGTTTTGATTGCTTTGGACAGAAGCTTGTATCCTGGAAGCCGAGAGCATCGCTGATCAATTGGTACCTCGCAGGATCTTCGGTCTCATTGTTTACTTTATTTTTTCCTCGCTGTCGTACTTTCTCATCTTCGACAAGGATACCTTCAAGCATCCCAAATTCCTCAAAAACCAGATTCGACAGGAGATGGCTCAAACAATGCGCTCATTGCCTATTATGGCTATTTTCACGGCCCCTTTCTTCTTGGCAGAAGTTCGGGGCTATTCAAAGCTATACGCAGATGTTGAGCTCCACGGCAAGTGGTACATGTGGTTCCAATTTCCATTATTTTTGATGTTTACCGATTTCTGGATCTACCTCATTCACCGCGGACTTCATCACAAGAGCATCTACAAGGCCATCCACAAGCCCCATCACAAATGGATTATGCCCACCCCATTCGCTAGTCATGCCTTCCACCCCGTCGATGGATTTTCTCAGAGTCTTCCATACCATCTTTTTCCCTTCATTTTCCCGCTCCACAAATACGCCTACATCGGTCTTTTCATGTTCATCAACATCTGGACTATCATGATCCGTGAGTCGCTTTCATGATCCTGTCATCTTGAGTCCGAGCTAATCATGTACAGACGACGGAGAATATGTTGCGAATTCCCCTATCGTTAACGGTGCCGCTTGCCACACCATGCATCACTTATACTTCAACTATAACTACGGCCAGTACACCACCCTTTGGGATCGCCTTCTTGGCTCTTACCGTAAGCCCAATATGGAGCTCTTCTATAAGGAAACTAAGATGGGCAAGGACGAGTGGGAGAAGCAAGTCAAGGAGATGGAAAAGGTTGTTCAGGAAGTTGAAGGAGATGACACTTTCAGAGAGTATGCCGCCGATGCTTCTCACAAGAAAACCAAATGATTTCGGTGTCATTGTTTTTGAGTCTGGTGTATAGTGGCGCTCTGCGGGTTTATTTTTTTTATATTTTATATTAGATGGCGACGGAACCGGCGGGAAGTCAAAGCATCATATCCTTGATTTTCTACGCTTTGTTTCGATTTATTTTTTTTCTTTTTCGCCATTGTTGGTAACTTGTAGGGAAAGTAATTGAGCAGGTGTTTTTCTTTTCCTTTTTGCCGCCCCTGGGGACGGGCCCCGGGCAATATAATACCTCTTGTAATTAGTGCACTGGATCGGTACTTGACTTACATAAGTGGGTGATTGAGGGTGTTTTGGGCTCTTTTTGTTCGAGATGCTGTGCCCTTTCATTTTTCTGTTGCGGTGAGATATTGTCTCCTTCCACTTTCGTGTTTTATGCTCTAGGGAATGGCAAAATTGACAGACGTCCGGTGGATAAATCATGTTACCAAGCTCGTATCTACCCGCAGCAGTTACATACCCAGGCCTTGTAATGATACAGCAAACCTACGAAACAAAGCAAAAGGAGGTTAGGAGTGTAACTTCATCCCAATCCGCTCGACCGATTCCCCGAGATTCTTCCCTCTCAATCATCCCATCTTAACATCCTCATCTCCCTCCAAATCCCCGCTTAACAACCCTACCAACTCCTTCGCCCCCTTCCATAACTCCCCCTCCATCTCCCGACCAACAACGTCGTTCCTAGAATTGAAAGCCCCAACATCGATCCCACCTCCGCTCCCCTTCCCCTCCTTCTCGCCTCCGTTTCCGGTCACAGGGGCTGGTATGTCGGCCTGCTCGAGGAGTAGGATTTGACGGCGTAGCCGGACTACGATGGATTGCAGTAGCGCGTGGTATTGTCCCGAGGCGCTGGCAAAGGCACTGGTAGAGGGTGGTGTCGAGGTTAGGGTTGTGATTGCGGTCGAAGCGGTGGTGAGGAGGGTTGAGATGTCCTGTCATTACGGGGGATTGGTTAGTTGGGACTCGGGAGGGAAGGAAGGAAGGGTACTTTGTCTATAGCGTTGAGCTCTAGGACTCGGGTTTTTGTGTTTGATTGGGGGGACATTTCTGTTCCCGTTTTTGAGGGTCGGTTTGGTTGGTTGGTGGCTGTAGTATGGGATGATGGCTTAATCACGAGCTAAATTATCGGGGTTGTTTATTTTTTATTCTTTCGTTCTTTGAACCTATCTCTCTTAACTCGGTATCACCTCGCAAGCCGCTTACCTAACCATCCCTCCATCAGCCACATGTCCGCACCTCCGTTGTCGCGTTTCCAGAGAAACAAAGTCAACGCGTCTCCACACTCTTCCACTTTTTTTCTCAGCCAACCGCACACACACATCTTCCTCTCCCTTCCCACACCCCGCATTTTTTTTTCCCTTTCCCGCCCATACGTTGATCATACGCACCCTTTATAAGGGCGGATTCTATTCACTAAGCCGTGAAGATGGGGTATGATACTCTCCCCTCCCTCCCGCTCAATCCTCTCTTGGGGGTGGTAATTTGCTAATTAGGTGTGATGAGCGCTGCGATACTAGGAAGCTCGTGCGCCTGGAGCTCTTCAATTTCAAGTCCTATAAAGGCCATCAAACAATCTACTTTGGCGACTCCTACTTTACATCCATCATTGGGCCGAATGGTTCCGGAAAGTCAAACTGCATGGACGCGATCTCGTTCGTCCTGGGTATCAAGTCTTCGCAATTGCGTTCTGCACATCTGAGGGATTTGATTTACCGTGGGCGCGTGCTCAAGACTTCGGGCCCGAAGAAACCGGTCACTGAGGAGGCGGAGGAGGAGGAGGATGATGATGATGATGATGGTGGAGCCACTCAGAAGGACCCTAAAACTGCCTGGGTTATGGCGGTTTATCTAAACGATGATGGGGAGGAGCAGCTTTGGAAAAGGGCCATCACAAGTGCCGGTGCGAGCGAGTATAGGATCAATAATAAGCAGGTCACGGCCGCGCAGTATAATGATGCGCTGGAAGAGGAGAATATCTTGATCAAAGCAAGGAATTTTTTGGTTTTTCAAGTATATCTTTCTGTTGATGCTCTAAGTGGGCCCGGCTGACAGCGATTTTTCAGGGCGATGTCGAAGCAATTGCCAGTCAATCTCCGAAGGACCTCACTAGGCTTATCGAGCAGATTAGCGGCTCGTTGGAATACAAGGCTGAGTACGAGCGCCTCAAGATGGAACAGGAGAAGGCGGCGGAAACATCAAACTTTAACCTTAATCGTCGCCGTGGGATTAATGCCGAAATTAAGCAGTACCAGGAGCAGAAGAAGGAGGCGGAGAATTATCAGGCGAAGCAGGATGAGAAACACGAGGCAGTAGTTACTCATATCCTATGGAAATTATTCCATTTTCAACGAAGCGTGGAGCTCAATAAGCAAGAGATTGAGCGCCATCAAGAGGAGCTTAAAGAATTTCGCCGCGCTCATGAGAAGTACTATGGGAAGCTTGAGGAGGCGAAGAGGGAACAGGCTCAGGCGAATAGAGGTGTAAGCAAGCAGGAGCGCGCTATCAAGCGAAAAGAAAAGGAGGTCGAGGAGAAGGAATCCTCGCTCGTTCCCATAGATGAAAAGATTAGTATCGCCGGGAAGAACTTGAAGAAGTACCAGTCTAGGATTAGAGATATTGCGAGGGACCAGGATAGTCAGACGTCCACAGTGTCGGGCTTACAGAAAGAATTAGCGGTTGTCAAAAAGGCGCAGGCTAAATTCGCGGAGGAACAGCGGAAAATTGCTGAAGAGACCGGGGCGGTGCTATCTGACGCTGATTTAGCAGAATACAACAAGCTCCGCGAACGTGTTAATACAAAGATCGCTGGAGAACAGATTAAGATTGACAACTACAATCGCCAGCAAAAGACCGATATAGGGACGGTCGATAGCTTGAGCAACAAGGTCGAATCATCACAATGGCAGCTCACTAAAATCGAAAGCGAAGTCGAAGACCTCCAGGAGCGCAAAGAACAGATGAAATCCGTCACCGACCAAGTCGTCCAAGATATCGAGGCTAAGAAGCGGGAGTACAATGCTATGACTTCAGAGAGGCTGAGGAACGCTCAGAAACATACCGAACTCGACGAAAAGCTCCAGGACTGCCTCAACAAACTACTCGAAGCTGACGACGGCCGCAGACAATCTGAGCGTGAAATCAGGATGAAGGAGACTATTTCCGCATTAAAACGCATATTCCCCGGCGTTAAGGGACGTATATCCGAGTTGTGCAAGCCACGAATGAAGAAATATGGTGAGGCTGTGAGCACTGTTCTCGGAAGGCACTTTGACGCAGTTGTTGTCGATAACGAGAAGACTGCCAAGGACTGCATCGAATACCTCCGAGATCAACGTGCTGGCCAGGCAACGTTCATCCCCCTAGACACAATTCAGGTAAAGCCTCTAAACTCCAACTTGAAAGGTATGCACAGGGGTATGCGAATGGCCATTGACACCATTGAATTCGATAATTCCGTGGAGAGGGCTATGCAGTATGTTTGTGGGAACGCAGTTGTCTGCGATGATCTCACGGTGGCAAAGTATATCTGCTACGATAAGGGCCTTGAAGTCAAGGCTGTTACGTTGGATGGGACGGTTATTCACAAGGGTGGTTTAATGACTGGTGGGCGGACTGGAAACTCCGCTGGGAGGAGGTGGGAGGACCAGGAGGTGGAGAATTTGCGCAGATTGAAGGACAATTTGATTGCACAACTTAATGCTCTCCCCAAGGCTCGACGGGGTGCACAGGAAGAGACGTTGCAGGGGGAGTTGTATGGACTCGAGCAGAAACTTGCCTATAATCGGGATGAATTGGTATGTCTTCTATCTGGGATTATGGGTGGGGTGGCGCTAATTGGTTTAATTGCAGAAACTCTTGCAACGGAGTCTTGATAGTAAGAAAAAGGAGGTTGCTCATCTTCAGCGTCAATTGAAGGAACTCCAGCCACAGCTTGATGAGGCTACTGCGTCGCTAAATAATATCCGTGCCAAGATGGAGGAGCTTGAAGTTGTCGTTTCCGAGGCGGAGGATGAGATCTTCTCAGAGTTTACCACCCGCCTGAATTATCCCAACATCCGTGAGTACGAGAAACGCCAGGGATCACTACAACAGGAATCCGCGCAGAAGAAGCTAGAGTTCACCACGCAAATTTCAAAGTTGGAGAATCAACTAGCTTTCGAAACCCAGCGACTAAAGCAGACCACCGAGCGAATAAGCAATCTTGAGAAGAATGCTGAGAGAGACCAGATCACAGTGGAAGAGCTTGAGGCCGAGAAGGCACAGATTCAAGAACAGATGGATGTTGTAATGGCTGAGGTAGAAGTCTTGCGCGAGGAGTTGGGGTCGAGAAGAGCTGAGTTGGAAACGCGGAACGAGAAGGTCAACGGGCTACGGAGGGAAGTCTCCAAACGAAGTAAAGACGTCGAGGACACTACAAAGCTGATTTCTGGTCTGGAAGGAGAAATCGAAAGAAATTCTGCTGGTCGATATGCTATCCTTAGAAGGTGCAAATTGGAGGAGATTGAGATACCACTGACTGATAATTCCGCTCCACTGGACAACTTGCCCATCGATGACGCTCTACAAGCTGACCCTGACGCGATGGATGTAGACGAGGATGAAGACCCTAGTTCTAGCGCCGTCCAGAAGATTCAGATACAGGATTACGGCATCGAGGTGGACTTTGACGATCTCGACGACGATCTCAAAGAGGTACGTATCAGCACAGATTATCACTCGCCGAAAATGGACTAACCAAGTTCGGCTTTAGAGCGGTGACGAGAGAGTAGAAGAAGAACTCCTCGACAAGATCAAAACTCTTAGTGCCGAACTTGACCGTATGGCGCCCAATATGAAGGCCATCGAGCGCCTGGAGGGTGTTGAATCCCGCCTACACGAGACGGACAAAGACTTTGACAACTCCCGCCGTGAGGCGAAAAAAGCCAAAGACCGCTTCCAAGCTGTTAAGGACAAGCGCTCCCGACTCTTCAACAAAGCCCTCGAACATATCTCCTCCCAGATCGCGGGCGTGTACAAGGACCTGACCAAATCCTCCGTCTTCCCCCTAGGCGGAAACGCATACTTGGACGCGGAGGACATCGACGAGCCTTACCTCGACGGGATAAAGTACCACGCCATGCCGCCCATGAAGCGGTTCAGGGACATGGAACATCTCTCTGGTGGGGAGAAGACGATGGCGGCACTCGCCTTGCTATTTGCCGTGCATTCTTTCCAGCCGTCTCCCTTTTTTGTCCTGGACGAGGTGGATGCTGCGCTGGATAATGCCAATGTACAGAAGATTTCGAATTATATCCGCAGTCACGCCGGACCCGGGTTTCAGTTTATCGTCATCAGTTTGAAGACGGGTTTGTTTCAGCGGAGTGAAACACTCGTCGGGATTTTTAGGGATCAGGTGGAGTGTAGTTCGAAGAGCCTTACGTATATGTCCCTTCTAATGTTCCCCATCGCTGGTGTGCGTGTGCTAATTTGGATGTGTGGATAGGCTTGACCTGAGAAAATACCAAAAGGATCCGGAGGTCGAGAAGATGTTTGCTTAGGCCCGCTTTGCTTATTTGCTTGCGACGTTTAAGATAGTTAGATTCCAAGTTAAGGCAGTGTCTATTAAGTAAGTATTCTCAGAATACCATTAATTTCATCTTGTCTTGGGTTTCTCCTTATGTACTCTCACGTTTCTATTCAATTTTATTCTATTCCGTCCTTCCTGTTGGTTTTCTTTTCTCTTTTCTCTGTACTCCCGCCGCTACATCGGCGACATGTATGATAAGATGTCTGGTATTTGTGGGTTATCTACCCACTTCCAATTGACCAGTGACGCAATTGGAAGATTGAACATGCGATTGGACTACGATGTGCTGCATCTACTCCACGTGTCTCGTAATGGACGCATAGTTATGTTTGCCCTTTTTGTTCCTGGAATACCGTGTGATGGTACCTGTGCTGCACTTTATGCAAGCCCCTATCCCTCTTCGAGTCTCTTCAAAGTAGCACATTATCGCATAGGTGGGCAACACCCTGCCTCCCCCCCCCAACCACGAGGCACTATATTCCCCCTGCTAGTGTTCCTTTTCTCCCCCCTCAGTCCAGTACTCCACCACACCTCGTCGCTACACCAAGCCATCCAGCGCGTGCACGCGGGGGGCGGGAGTTTAGTCAAATGCTACGTGTACTTAACTCATCATGCCGGCCCCTTATGCCGAACAATAGCTATATTATGTTTCCCCGCATTTTGCTCTGGCATATCACCCTCTTCGCACTTACAATCTAGGTCTCTCTCTCTGCCCATCATGCTCCGCTTGTAGAGTTACCATAGTCTTCCAAAACTCCTATTTACTCCCGCATTGGCTATTAATTGTTAGTATGATACCTGCGCAACCATAACTAACTGAAAATTCCGGAACGGATCGGTTTTCATACTTGGCGCTCTGTATGAGGAGGGGTTCTGCGGGGGTCATGGGGTATCACTCGCTAGGTGAGTTTGGTCTCCTTAGCGAGAATCAGCGTTCACCGATGGTGGGGTCATGGCATATTGCGGGTTAGTTTTTGCTTGGGAGGTTCCGTGCAGATTAGCAGTTTTACCAGCTGTCCCGGGTTAGGGGCTAACTCATCACCCGCTCGCTCCCTGTGGGCGAGTGAGCTATAATAGGCCCCAATTTGGCCAACGGGTCCCGGTTAAGGCCTCGGGATGGGATATAGGGCATGTACAGTAAGCGTCTGCGAATGATAAGCCGGTGGATCGCACTCCGAGCTCGCGCCGAGAGGGAGGGGGGGGGCATTTGACCTAGTGAAAGAGAGGAGAGAAGGGGAAGTTGCGGTTTGGGGTATAGCCCCAGAGTGAACAAGGGCCGATTTAGGTGGGATGTGGCGAGGGGATGTGTGGCGGGCCTGCGGGAGTGACATTGTGGGTGGGGTGGTTGTATGATAAGTGCGGGTGTGTCGATATAAAAATGTATCATGGATAGAAGGGAGCTTTCTCGGAGCCCACTTTGTTTCTTTGTGTAAAAAGGGAAAGAAAGAAAAACAAAGAAAAGAAAAGAGCGAGAATACACGAAAAGTTGATTCCATGGCGAATGCGTGCTTAGGAGATAGCTCCCATTTCCAGCCTTCACGCTAGAACAGAAGGCAGTCACCTCCTCGAGCTGACCAACCCTGGCTTACCTCTTGCAAGTCACATCCTCCCGTCTCTCGACCTTGCTCTCTGGTTTCTCGCTTCGTTCCTGCAAAGCTGAAGATGGTTTTTCACACTTTAATCTTCACGTATCGATTGCGAGACCGAGGTGGTCCTCTGACTTTATGTATCCACGCTCCCCTGGCTGGGCCCACCATTTAAGGTTCTTGACTTATCCTCACGGAGCTTGTGCTTCGATTCTTGATTGATTTACCTGCTTTGGAGCTCCCCCCATCTCTTGGGCAGAGCAACAGCGGGTTCGGTAGAAATCATGGCAGGTGGCAGCCCGTTGGCGTTTTAGGCTAGGTTTGTAGGGGTGCGATGGGTAGATGGGGCGGTGCCTCTTTTCACATATAGGGGGGGGGTGAAGGGTGTTCAGAGGTTTCTGTACGGTAAGGAGGGATGGGTTGAAAAGAACCTAGAGAAATGATTAGGAAGGGTGTGTGTGAAGTCTGTATTAGCGGTGTGGGAATATCCCTTGATAGAAAGCTTCTTGGGAGGAGCGGTGCTGCACTAACTGGGGGAAATTGACATTTTCCAACGGGTGGGTAGGGGAGCGTGCCTGGCTATTGCTGTGTGGGAGAGAGCGGAGTTAGTTAAGTTAGCTAGTTTTTCGAAGGAAGTATACTTGTCGGAAGTTATGCATATAGTATAAATTGTGAAAGACCAATGTCAAAAAGCCCCATAGAGGACATCGGATAAATATGATCAGGGAACCCATAAATAAGCCGATCACTCCACAATAATATTATAGAAATATTTAATGTGCCCTCCCCGGCCGCTAAGTAATTCCTTCTGCCATGGGATTCCCCGAGATATTGGCACCGCGACCATCTGATAGCTTGATATTAGATTTTGCTACAAACATGCAATACATTCCCACATCTCATCCCAAATCCCGTTTATAGGAGGCTGAAAAACACTCCCCTCTCCCTCCTCTCCATCCTCTTATTCCATCAATGTTCCTCTTCAAATAACTTAGTACTGGTACAGGCGGTCTTGCTGATCCTTGCATTTTCACATTGCAGCACGACACTCACCCCTGACATGGACCTAGGACCTGTCGATCCTTCCAAACTCGAAGAAAGGCATCGGCCTCATCCCTGCTCCTTCCATGCTGCTTCATATAATGGACTATAAAGTTATCAGCCCTACTGAATCTAGCCGTATACCTACAGTCAGGTTCTGGACAAGCTGGTCCGCTTGGTTCACTATGCCTCTTTGTCGTCTTGAGATGTCGGTCCAAGTCTTGCGAGTTTTTATATATTATTCCGCAGTCGGAGCATGTGTTGGAGAGGTCCTGGCTTAGGTGGCCAGCCCCGGCACCCGGGTGCTCACTGTTACCCGCCGGCGCAGCCCAGGAGGAAGTGGGGAGAAAGGACATAGAATCGTCGTATTGACCCGATTCCGAGTAGCTCGGGCCCAAGAAACTGTCGGAAAAACCATAACGTTGAGGGTTAGTTTTTTCTCACCTCTTCAAGTGTTGGGCAAGAGGCGGGAGATAGGAGCCCGTGTACTTACATGCAGTCTCGGATATGTGCTAAACCGATGCTGCTTGAACCCGCAGTATATGGCGGAGAGTAGCTATTACCAGTGGTTGGGTCGGTGGCGGGTGAGTCGCTTTGGTGGGAGTATGGGGCAGAACTAGGTGTGGCAGCGGCGAATGGACTTGGGGAGGTTGCTTGCGATATTCTAGTCTGGTAAGCCTGGTACCAGCTCCCCGAGGAACTGTCAGGCCAATTTCAGATGGTTAATCACTGTTGCTAGTACAAATATTTTAGAAGACAGGGGATATGGGAGCTTGTGCCCTTACCTGCGATCCTGTGCTGGTCTGGGATAGGTATTGCTCAAAATCGTAGGGATAAATTGGGAATAGCCGATATTGTAGCTACTATTGGGGTCTAGAGCGCTGTGCCCGGAATACCGTCTCGAATCGCTCTCCGTCATTGCGCTGAGTCTCAGTCTCCTACCAAGGATGGTTGTTTCTCGTAGGATTTCATCGATCTTGATGGCAACTAGTCCGAGTCTTGGGATGCATCTGTCAGAGGATAACTCAGGGTGGATTTCTTATTGCGGTTGACCATACGTACACATTTGGCGTAGTCTGAGGAATTCTATTTAGAATCTCTGCTTCCAGGATACCATCCATCGCGTCGGGGGTCCGATCCTCATCTAGTCTGGTGCGAAGATAACTGATGACATCGTCCTTGGTAGAAGTTATGGATACAATTGTGATGGCCCTATCAAGTCGTGTTTTAATCTCACTCTGGATATCTGGCTTTCCAGTCAGGAATAGTCGAGACTCTGGAGATTTCTCAAGGATTCCTCTTAGTGAGTTAAGAAGCTTGAGTCGATCCCTTAAGCTACATTGATCGAGAGCGTCGATACATATAACCGTGCGCTGCGAGGATATGATATTCTGAAGAAGCTTCTCAATTTGAGTGAATTGCAGTTCCCGGCCGCCAATGGCCATCTTCTCGTTCTGAAAAATGTCAATGACCTCTTTCGGAATCTTGTCTAGTCCATTTACAAGCTGCTTCAACAGGGAGCCCAGAACATCAGTCGGGGACCGCTCCCCTTGAGAGGCACGGTCAAGGTAGAAACAGACAACAACAGCGCTTTGTCTTCTTGCCTGATCGCAAAGTTTATCAATTACTAGAGAACTAATATTGCAGTTTGTAAGCATACCCCTTTCACTCACCCCCCTAAGTTGTTTCTCTCACCTGATAAATGTCTTACCGACACCCGAATTCCCGTAGCAAAACAATGCCGCACCATCAGATCCACTGTTTCCACTACGATTGTACCAGCTTCTGAATTCCTCAGTTTCCAGAAACCAGTGTCCCACGTTGTCTGCCCGCATTTTCTGAACTTTCTTATGCTGTATTCGAGGGTCTAGCGGGGATAACCAGGCCAGAATTTGTGGCCGCTCATAGGCCATAGTAATGTAGTCCAGGTGATTAGAAGAGTTGGTATTATTATGGGGATATTGAGACATTTCACATATTTTGCGGATTAAGATAGTATGGAGGATGGGTTTTAGGATAGGTGACTTGCTGTGAGGAGTCTTGTATGGGAAAGCAGAGGATTTTATCATAAATTCTTAGCCTTGTGGGTGCAGGTATAGAGCCAGCATCACATCAGAGGCAGGCTATCAAGCTATCGGCTGGGGGGAGTGTGAAGCATGTCCTGGGCTGACCTTGCACAAATGCCCTAGAGATCACTGGAAGTAACGGGTATGGGCGAGGTTCCTTAGGTATCTGGGTACAGTGCCGAGTAGTTGGCATTTGCTGCTGTTGGCATTTTTTTTAAAAAAAATATCAAGCCCCCCCCCTGGTGCCCCGCCCCCTTCTTTTTGCCCAGCCCCCCTTGCCCCCAAGGCTCGGCAGTGTTGGTGGGGGCAAGGTATAGACTTTCTGAGAGACTTTGAAGACATTCACCACGACTCTTTGATTGTATGGGGGCTATGTTGAAGAGCGCTCGAGCCTGTGTAAACCATAGCCATCTGGCAGGGTGCCGGTAGACTCAGAAAGTTCAACCGCCGTGACTAAGAGCTTCCAGAGCCATTGCCATAAGGGGCTGGAAGCGTTAAGAATCACACTGGGACATCCAAAATTTCCCTTTAAATTACAGGGAGAAAAACACTGCGGAGAGATCCTCTTTGAGAAATAAAAAGAAGATTTACCGTACAAGAGACCTTATCAGGAGGGGTGACTCAAACTTCCTAGCGAGACTCTCAATCTTCCAGTTGTTACGGCAGCCGTGCCATTAGGCAGAGTCTGCATATTCTACATCTTGGAAAGCAAGGCCGCTAGTCATCAGCAAGTTTGAGTATTCAGTTATCTAGAAAAGCGGGTACGGGGGGGGGGGGGGCGGTAGTGCGGAAGTTGCCAAGGGGGTTGGAAGCGGTTCCTGTGGTGCTCAGTGGATCGATAGGATAATGATTGCATTATCATATTCCCAAAAACTAAAAAGTTCTCCAATAACCTCCTAAGTTATGGGACAGAATTTAGTTTAGTTAATCCATGCAAAAATATCCATAAGGGAGATCGCGCTCTCGGTACCCTTAGCGATAAATGGAAGTCGCACACCTAGTTCTCCTATTCATTAGCATACTGCCGGTCTAGGCGAGTGCCGCGATGCCTCATTGGGAATTCCCCCCACCCCCATGTAGTCCACTAGAGCCGTCATGGGTAGTCACTCGGATACCCTTATTTCTTTATCTTGGAGCATGCTCAAGCAGGGGGGTAGCGGAGGCTCTGATAGAGCTGACATGGCGCTCAATTATACCAGCACGAGACTTGTGTGACGCCGCTAATAGGTCCCTCTCTCCACCTGTGCCATGACACCGGTATGCCAGATATAGTTTCGCAGGGCTCGGCCCATCACGGCTAATGCCTTATCTGAGGCAGGAGGAGCAGCTGATAACCTTATGTTTACTTTAACGGCGGATGAGACGGTTCAGCTGAAACAAACCAACCCCGCAACTTACACCCTCACCCGACAAAATGTCCTTCCCCGACCTCCACGACGAATCGATTTGACACCAACAGATCTCAGTTAGCGTGACATCCTATGCCTTCAAACATCTACTCGGTGTCAAGGTAGCTCTTTTCCATGCTTTAGACAGGGTTGGATCCTACTGGTTGGTATGGTTAATATAGTACTTATACCCGCAAGCATTTTTTTCTTCGCACAAAAAATGAGTGCAACCCCCACAGTCCACCAAATCCTCGTAATACTCCCCAAAACCGCAAGAGACTGCTGCAATCTATGTACGTATCCCACTACTCCAAGTCGTCCTGACCCCGAACCTGCAAATTGTAACAACCCTGCCGAACACCTGCGCCGACGCCACCAGCTCCGACACTTCCACCCAGTGCATGCCCTTACACTCCGCCGTTTTGTGAGTACGGTTGTGCTACTTGCCGATCGGCCGGACGTAGGCGTGAACGTGGACGACATTCACGCTTACTGTGTGCCATCAGACCTTGATAGCGTCCAGCACAGCCCGCCACTGATCGAACCTGTTCACCTCGGACACAACGAGATCGCCAGGTTGTTGCTGACAGATCCGGGCCTGGGTGTTAATCTTCCATGATGGCCCACACAGCTATACTCCGCTGCAGTGGAGGGGAATACGAATGCTGCTCGCATGTTCATTAATACTAGATTGATGTCAACCTTGGGTGTCTAGACGATGGAGATACACCGTTGCATGCTGCGGCGGCCAGTGCGGGGTATCCGGGCTGCGATGAGGTAGTTAGAATGCCCGTCGCGTATCTACGGGCTGATCTGAGTGTCTGGGGGGCAGTGGGATACCCACCATTGCATACCACTATTGGGTGCGGACATTACTGAGTTGTCCCCAGTATGAGAGATAGAAGTCAGACATCGAGCGAGATTCCAAGATGGCATGAAGTTCAAGCCGGGATTGAACCCCCTTCCTCTCCTCTCTCCCTCCCACAGTAATATTAACAAGCAGGGGCGAACCAGTGCACGACAACACAAGAATATCTAACCACACGAACCCCGAGCAATCCCAATCCCGCTCCCACCACCACCAGCTCCTCCTCCTCCTCCTCCTCCGGATATCCCTCACACTCTAGGATCGCAGCCCTCCCCCCCCGCGGCCTGCCGGCGGTACCACACCCTTTTTAACTCTTCCAACACCACCCGTACAGGAGCGAACAAACATTTCATACCAGAGTCTACGAGTAGGTGTGACATGCTTCAAACTTACAAGCTTACCATCAAGAATGACTAAGGAAGGAAATTATATCTCGCCGGGTTTATAGTACAGTTGCTAGAACAAAAGTTCTCCGTGGAACGGGGTTTCTCCCAGCAACGGTACGGGCCGCCCCACACCCACATACCCACAGGCCAAATTACCGGCACGCAATAACCCCTCCCCCCCGCGCCCACAGTCCCCGAGAGGGGTATTCTCCAGCGGGGCAAAATTTCATTTCATTCCATCATCACTTTATACCGCTACCTGGAGTAACAAGAAGCCAAGCTTACCTACCCCCAAGAGGCACTATATTCCCCCTAATAGTGTTTCTTTTCTCTGCTCGGGCTAGCAATCCACCGCACCTCGCCGCTACACCAAACCCTCGCGTGCTATGCCAGGGGCGGGTTTAACTAAATACTACGTGTACTTAACTCATCATGCTTGTCCCCTATGCACGAACAATAGCTATATTATGTTTCCAACCATTTTTCTCTACTATATCACCTCTCGCACACAATCCCGGTCTCTACCCACCATTCTCGCCCTTGTAAACTTACTAATATACCCTCCTCTGCTCCTCCCATTTACTCCTACATTGGCTATCAATTGTTAGTACCGCTCGGTTTTCGTACAGTACCCTGCACGGCCTGAGGAAGGGATTTGCGCTGGTCATGTGACATCACTCGCTGGGTGAGTTTGGTCTGATGAGTGAGAATTAGTGTTCGACATTCACGACCGATGGGGCGGGTCACCAGCTGGATGCTGGAAGGTGGAAAGGTACGATAAGAAGCATGGCATTTTGTGGGTTAGATTTTGCTTGGTGGGGAGGAGGAGGGGAGTTCCGTGTAGATTGGCAGCTAGCTATCTCACGTCACGGGCTATCACCCGCTAGCCCACTCCCTGTGGGTGAGTGAGCTATAATAGGCCCGAATTTGGCCAGCGGCCCTGGTTAACGCCTAGGGATGGAGTATAGGGCATGTCAGCGTCCGCGAATGATAAGCCGGTGGATTGCACTCCGAGCTCGCACCCAGAAAGAGGGGGCATTTGGTCTGGTGAAGGATGGAGGAGAGAAGGGGAAGTTGCGTTTTGGGGCATAGCGCTAGAGCGATCCAGGATCAAGTTAGGCAAAATGTAGTGAGAGATGTGGGGGGGTTGAGTGCATGGCATTGTGGGTGGGTAGTTGTATATAGGTGCGGGTGTGTCGATATTAAAGTGTATCATATATATCATCGATACAGGGGAGCTTTCTCGGAGCCCTCTTTGGTTCTTGGTGGGGTGTGGTATACGAATGGTAGAAATGGGGCTGAATGTACGGAATATGTCATTCTCAAGACCCGGCCCAGTCCGGTTCGACATGTCGAGTATTTCTTTATCTATATATCATTTATAGGAACAGAGAGAGTGCTCTGTAAAAAAAAAAAGGAAAGGAAAGGAAAGGAAAGAGTCGATTCTAAGGCGAATGCGTGCTCAGGAGATAACCCCCATTCCCAGTCTTCACGCCAGGGGGGGGAGCAATCACCTCCCCGAACTGCCCAATCCTGGCTTTTCCTCTTGCAAGTCCCATCCTCCGGTCTCTCGACATTACTCTCTAGCTCCTCGCTTCGTGCCTGCAAAGCCAGAGATGATTCTTCACACCTTTCTCCCTTTGTACCGATTGTGTGGTCCTCTGACTTTGCGTATCCACGCTCCACTGGCTTAGCCAGCCCTTTAAGCCTCTCGACTAGTCCTCACGGAGCTTGTACTTCAGTTCTTGGTTGGTTTACCCGCTTTGGAGTTCCGTTAAACTGTTCTCATGCAGAGCAACAGCGAAATCGGTAGAAATCATGGCTGGGGGTAGCCCGTTTAGACGAGCTTTGTAGGGGCGCAGTGGGTAGATGGGGTGGTGCCTCTTTTCACTTGCAGGGACGGGTGCAGGGTATTCAGAGGTTTTTGTTGGGAGGGATGGGCTGACAGGAATGTAGAGAAATAGCTAGGAAGGGTGTATGAAGTCTGTATTGGCGGTGTGGGAATATCCCTTGATAGTAAGTTTCTTTGAAGGAGCGGTGCTGCACTAACGGGGAAAATTGACATTTGTCAATGGGGAGAGGTAGGGAAAGAGAGCAGAGTTAGCTAGATTTTCGAAGGAAGTGTACTTGTCAGAAGTTGTGCATATAATAAATTGTGAAAGGCCAGTGTCAAAAAACCCCATAGAGGACATCGGATAAATATGGTTAGGGAACCCGCAAATAAGCCAATAGCTTCACGATAATATTATAGAACTACTTAGGGTGCCCCCCCGGCCGCTAAGTAATTTCTCTCTCACGAGATTCCCCCAAATATTGGCACTGCGACCATCTGATACCTCGACCTTAGATTTTGTTACAAACCTACGATACATTCTCAGATCTCATTATTCCAAATCCTGCTCACAAGAGACTGAAAAACACTCGCTCTTCCCTCTTCTCCATCCTCTCCTTATTTCATCACTGCCACCCTTCAAATAGTAGCGATCCAGGCGGTCTTGCTGTATTATTGCACTCCCACATTGCAGCACGACACTCACCCCTAACATGGGTTTAGGACTTGTCTGAAAGCTTCCAACTTTGAAGAAAGGCATTGGCCTCATCCCCGCTCTTTCCATGCTGCTTCCTATAATGGGTTCTAAAATTATCAACCCTCGTAAATCTCGCCTTACACCCAGGCTCTGGGCAAGCTGGGCCTCTTGGTTTACTATGACTCTTTGCCGTCTTGAGGTGTCGTTCCAGGGAATGCTGGCGTGCAAAACCCACCCCGCAGGAATCACAGATTAAGCGAGGGCCTCGGTTTGGGTGATCAGCCCCGGTACCATAGTCCTCACCGTCATTCGACGGTACGGCACAGGGAAAGTCGAGGAGATTAGCCGCAGGATCGAAGATTAGAAAGCCACTGCTGGAGTTACGCAGCACATGTTAGTGTGATAGGGCAAGTAGGAGCACCTAGGGGGAAATGAGAGATTGGGACAGTGACATTGATATATAACTTATGTTAAAACCACCGGTTTTGGTTGTCACCATCCCAATCACTAATTTGCGCCCAAGTATAGTATTGGATGAAAGAGGATTGCTAACCTAAGGTCAGAGAGCCTGTGGCAACCCGGGGAGGGAATGTTGGTGGAGTAGGAATTCCTGAAGGCAGAGAGGCCGCTCGAGGCACTACTAAAACAAGAAGGTGGTACACAGTTAGCTCACCACAGCGAGCGTAGGTTTTTGGAGAGAGACAGGGGCCAAAACTTGTGTGCTTACCTTCTCTCCGGGACATAGGGGTATCTGAGGCTGGATGGATATACACTGCCACTTTGGGAGTCACTAATGCTCCGGGCACAAGATGAACCTACAGTGCCGTGGCAAGAGGAGTAATCGGAGCTATCAAACTGCAACAAATTGTAGGGCAACCGGTTTTTCTCCGTCTCCCAAATGCTGTATTTGATAGGATAACGGATGCCGTAATCTTCAGCGCTCGGGTATTTAGAGCCGAGATTTTCCAGTAGGGACAGGAATACAGCATCTTCCTCAATTGCTATTTCCGGTAGAGTAGTAGAAGGAGATTCAATTGTTTCTTGGAAATAGTCTAACTGACAGTTCTCGAGGGAGGAGGGTAAATACGGGAGTCCGGATTTCCCGGTGGGGTCGGCTGGGAGTAGCTTCGCCACCGCCGCATGTCCATTTCCTGCAGCCCAAGAGAGCGCTGTTCGGCCGAAACGGTTGTCTCGTCCATCGGAGTCGATGCCTTCCCGACCCAGTAACAGCTTCACCACCCCCCCGTGCCCGTTCCCCGCAGCCCACGAGAGCGCCGTTCTACCTAAGGTCTTGTCTTGCCTATTTGGGTCGACATCTCTCCGCCGCAATAACAACTTCACAACTCCTTCATGCCCATACTTCGCTGCCCCCAAGAGTGGCGATTGGTTGTTATCATCTGGCTCGTCAGGGTCGACATCTCCCCGCTCCAGTAGCAGCTTAGCCACACCCTCATGCCCATTCCTCGCGGCCCACGAGAGCGGTGTTTGGCCGTTACTATCAGGCCTGTCGGGGCTAACACCTTCTTGTCCAAGCAACAGCTTCACCGTTCCCCCATGCCCATTTTCAGCTGCCCACGAGAGTGCTGTCTGGTCGTACTCGTCTGGCTTGTCAGGGTCAACATCTCCCCGTGCCAGTAGCAACTTGACTACGCCCTCATGCCCATTTCTTGAAGCCCACAAGAGTGGTGTTTGGCTGTTATCAGCTGGCTTGTTAGGATCGACATCTCCCCGTTCTAATAGCAGCCCAACCGTTCCATCATGCCCATTGCCCGCAGCCCACGAGAGCGGCGTCCGACCGTCACTATCCGAGTTGTTGGGACCAACACCTTCCTGTCCTAGTAATAGCTTCACGACTTCATCATGGCCATTCCTCGCAGCCCACGAGAGTGGTGCTCGGTTTTTATCATCCGGATTATCGGGGAGGACATCCTCCCGTCGCAGCAGTAGCTTCACTACGTCCAAATGACCATACATAGCTGCCCATATGAGTGGTGTAAACCCCACACAATCTTTTTGGTTAATGTTATGACCTTTGACCTCTATCAAATCAGTCGCAAGTTCACTGATACCAAAGAAAGATACATAATGTAGTCCCGTAAATAGCAAACCAGAGTCATATTTAACAGGGCCCCAACTCCATACTTGCCGTAGAAGTAACCTAGCAGGTATACCGCTGTCGCACTGGTCGAATAGCTCCAGCGCAAGTGACCGCGCGCGGCTTGAGAGTTCAATTTTCGCGTGAGTTCCCCAATACCTACTAGAGTATCGGATAAAGGGTATGTCTTGGGGGCCAACAGAGGGATTGGTGGAAAGGCTCTTGACCTGCTGAGAATTTAGATAAGTCAAGCATGTTTCCGCAATACTTGAGTGGGCTTTGTTAAAAAGGTCGTCGTGGTGAGTGCAGAGGTATTCCTGGAGAGTGAAGTGGACCAAGCGTACAATGGACGCTTCCTGATCCACAGTGAAAAGCCCCTGACAGCAGCCCAATAATGTCCCTACCGAAGGGATATTCTCAGCATTGAGAGTCGTGCTTCCTATCTCAACCGCCAGAGCGTGACAGAGTTCATCCACCTGCAAGGGCCGTTCAGCATGACAGATCCACATCAAGGCCGCCATGCCGAGCCTCGATCTTTCCCCATTCTGAGCTTTAATTCGCTCTAACGTCGTCTCATACACGTCCCCCAACCCTAAACCATCCGTAATTGCGCTAAGTCTCTGTCGCCTGCGATGGATAGTCGTTTCTCGCAAAACTGCCTCGGTGTTGAGGGAAGCCAGTAGGAATCTAGATATATATCCATTAGGAATAAATCAAGGTGGACTTCCCACTTCCGTCGATTCAACATACATTTCTGATGCAGCCTCTGGAATCCTTTTCATGATATCCGCCTCAAGGCTACCGTTCATCGCGTCCGGGTTAGTGTCCCTGTCCAGCCTTGAGCGGATAAAGGTGATGATATCATTTTTTCTGGGCGATATAGAAACGGCTGTCACTATTCCGGCAAGTTTCTTTTCAATCTCGCCCCGGATATGGGGTCTTCCGGTTAGGAATAGTCGAGTCTTGGGTGACATCCGTAGAATTTGTCGTAATGAATCAAGCAGCTCCAGGCGATGCTCCGGGACACACTCGTCAAGAGCGTCGACACACATAATGGTGCGCTGTGAGGATGTGATAGTCTGCAGAAGCTTCACAATTTCAGCGAGCCGCAGTGCCCGACCACCAATTGCTTTCCTCTGGGCTTGGAACGCATCGGCCACTTCCTTTGGGATACCATCTAATCCGCTAACGAGCTGTCTCAACAAGGAACCCAGTATATTAGTTGGGGACAGCTCTCCCCGGGTGGCGAAGTCAATATAAAAACAGACAAGAGCTAGCTTTTGTCCTCCCGCCTGATCGCACAATCTATCCACCACTAGGGAACTAACCCCTCAACTTGTTAGCATAACCTCTCTTTCACACTCCTCTTCTTTCTCTTTTCCTTTCTCCCCCTCGCGGAATCTCCCTCTAACCTAATGTATGTTTTGCCCACACCTGGATCTCCGTAGCAAAATAGCACCGTATTTTCAGATCCACCTTCTCCGCTACTGTCATACCAGCTCCTAAATTGGTCGGTTCGCAGGAGCCAGTCTCCCACATTATCAACACGCTGAGTTTGAATGCCCTGGTGCCGTGTTCGGGGGTCTAGCGGAGATAACCAGGCCAGGATTTCTGGCCGATCATCGGCCACCGTAACGTTATGTGACACATTAAAGCAGTTGGAATTACCGGAGAGAAAACTAGTCATTCTCTGTGTTTCGCAGCTTGGAATAGTAGAGAGGATGGATTCTATTGTATAATAGTTGATCGATGGAGTCTCCTGGGAGCTGAAGAGGGGTGGGTTTTTATCACAAATACTCAGCCTCGTGGTTGAACGTGTGTAACCAACATACCAGAAGCAAACACTCACAGCCCATTTGCATCCCGGTGCTCAGGGCAGACTTTTCTGCACCCCCGCGCGCCCCTTGCTCAGCTAAAGTGCCATGACTTAGGCCGCCATATCCCCCAAAACTACTCGTAAGCGGCAATCGCAGCATATGGTTATTCCTCCATAGCGACTAAGCCAACACATCGATAGACAAGCTAAACTTCCTAAAAAATGGTAGGGGAGGTAGCGCTCCTGGTACCCCTCAGAGCCTGTTTGGCAAAAGTGGAAGAAGTGGCAACCGTTCCATTGTGAAACGGTCTGACCTCTAGCAATGGCTGTCGCCAATGGTCAACCGTTTGTTGCCCTATGAAAATTTTTCATACCTGATACAAGTATTTCTACCTGGGTTTGAAAAAGAATAGTTGACACGTGTCGTGCCAAATGGCCATTCCGTTTACTATTATCATTATTTTAGAATTGCAGGAAATGGTCATTTGTATGGGCCAACGGAACAGAACCATTGCATCCAAACAGGCCCTAGACATGAATAGAAGTCGCACATCTAGTTTTCCTATAATCATTAGCATAGCGCTAGCATACGTGCATGGCACAACCCCTCATTGGGAATCATCTAGGGCAGTCCTCATCTCCTACTCAGTTCAATATACACGTCATGGATAGTCACTCGGATACCTTATTTCTCTATCTTAGAGCATATGATCCCTAAGCAGGGAATAGTGGAGGCTCTGATAGACATGACGCTCTATGATATTATACGGCACTTGTGTGATGCCGCTAATAGATCTCTCTCCTCCTCGCTAAGAGGACAATTTCGTGGGGAAGCATCTACCTTTCGGTGTCATGACGCCGGTATGCCAGGTATGGTTTTGCAGGGTTCAGCCCGTCACGGCTAATGCCGTGAATCTGAGGCGGGAGGAGCTCACGTCCTAGATGTAGCCAGCTGATAACCTTAAGTTTACTTTAACAGCGGACGAGACGGTTCAGCTGAAGCTAACCAACCCCGCAAATTACCGTACAGCACACCATCGTCCTACAAAATGTCCTTCTCCGACCTCCCCAATGAATTAATCAGACAACAACAGATCTCAGATAGCGTGACGCCTTATGCCTTCAAAAACATACTCGGTACCAACAAGGTCGCTCCTTTCTATACAGCTCTAGACAGGGTAGCTAAGGATCCTATACCGGTAATATACGGTAGTACCCGCGGTCACTATTTTCTTCGCACATAAGCCGAGTGCGATCCAACTGTCCACTAAAGGCTCGCAATATCCTTCAAAATCGCCAGAGGGTGCTGCAATCCATGTGCCCAAGCTGCCCTGACCCCGAACATGCAAACTGTGTACTATACCAGCCCTACCGAACAACCGCGCCGGCGCCAACAGCCCAGACACTTCCACGCATTTGCATACGATACCCTTTCAGTCGGCCGCTTTGCGAGTGCGCCCCTGCTACTTGTCAATCGGTTGGACGTGGGAGTGGACGTGAGCGACATGCGCACGCGTACTTTGTGTCATTGGAGGAGGAGGACTCCAATAGCTTCCAGTACGGCGCGCCGCTGATCGGTCCTGCTCGAGGCGGATGCGATGAGGTCGCCGGGTTGCTTTCTGACGACCCCGCACTTGGATGTTAATCTCCCATCATGGTCCACACCGCTATACTCCACTGCCGTGGAGGGGAATGCGAATGCTATTCGGATGTTGTTCGTCGACACCAGGTCGATGTCAACCTCAAGTGTCTAGACAACGGGGATACACCTCTGCACGTTGCGGCGGTCCCAGCGCGGGGTATTCCAGCTGCAATGAGGTGGTCAGAATACCCGTCGCGGATCTACGGATTAATCTTAATGCCCAGGCGCTGTGGTCATGCCACCATTGAATGCTGACACTACCGAGTCATCCCCAGTATGATACTAGAGTTAGAAGTCAAGCACGGAGCAAGATTCCAAGACGGCATAAAGTCCAAGCCGGTATCGAACCCCCCCATTTCCTCCCCTCTCTCTCCCTCTCTTCCACATTGACAAGCAGCAGGGGTCGAGCCAGTGCACCACAAGAACACCTAACAACACACAAGCCCCGAGCAATCCCAATCCCTCTCCCACCACCACCACCACCACCACCTCCCCCCCCTCCTCTTTCTCCAGATCTCCCTTACACACACACTCCAGGATCACAACCCTTTCCCCCCCTTCCCCCCGCCCGCCCGCCAGCCCGCCCGCGGTACCACACCCTTCCCAAGTCCTCCAACACCACCCGTACAGGAGCGAACAAACACGTCATATGATACCAGAGCCCTAGATGTGACATGCTTCAAAATTACAAATCTATCAATTACGCAATTACCGCCCCCCCCCGCGCGCGCTTAGAGTATCGCCATAATCTCCAGCGGTGAGAAATTTTCATTTCATTCCATCAACACTTTTTTGCCCAGTGACTATATCTGGAGTAACAAGAAGCCAACCAAGCATACCCCCCCCCCACTCCCCCAGCATCGCCTTTCCTAGACCCGCGTAGGGCCATGCTGTAAACAAAGTCTGAATCACCAATAAGGGCCAGTGACCGGGGCTGAACCGCTGCACAAAGTATCACTCGGACAATTGGCTAGACCTCGACAGCCAGCCGCAAGGCCTATCCACTCTTCAAAAGTGTTTTTTTTTTTAAGTCGGCAATTTTCCCAGAAACGGCTTACTATCATAATATAGCATTATGCTCTAGGATACTTATAGACATTATCCAGCCAACAGAGACAGCACTCCCGGCAAGCCTCCCTCCAGTTTCCTTGTTTTCCTTCTTCTTCAAGTACAGCAAAGAATGACCTCTAACTTATAAGAGAATGAGTTAATCCAACCCGGCCCATTACTACAGTTAAAAGAGGAAACGAGAGGGAAAAAAATCCCCAAAGATAATGCCAACATCCTAAACACCGACTATCCAGAAAAAAGAGGTGCGTAAACAACGCTGTTCCGAGAAAACAAGAAATCTTGGTATAGAGTGACGGTTAGCCCGAAAGCAGACCTATCCAAAACAAAAAAACCCCGCCCCTCCTCCGTCTAGCTCAAACTTCCCCTTCCTCAACCGCATCCGGCACATTCTCCCGACAATTATCCACCATAGCCAAAACCGTGACGCCAAAGTTATCCATCCCACTAACCCACTCCTCGATGTTGGGATAGGCCAGCTCGGTCGACAATATGTCTGCCATCTTGGGCAGCCGCTGGCCGCGAAGGTCTGAGAGATAGTTCTCGTACTCATATTCCCACCTAGAGCGGTCGCGCGATTGCCAGAGGGCCGTCGGGGTCGGAAGGAGTATCTCTCTGAGCTCGCCGCAGCGGATGGTTGGGATGTTGTGGGCGTAGTGGAATGAGCCGTGGAGCATGTAGAGGGCTATCATTGTTCTGTTGAAGTTAATAGGGAGGAAAGAGGTGAAAGGGGGGCGATGCGTACCGGCGTTTGGATTCCGCTAGAATCCATTCTTCCCATACTGGTCTCACGCCTTCTAGCTCGCCTTTTGCGACGATATCGACTACGCCAACGTTTACCGCAATCGTCTGGAGGGAGGAAGGGGTGCATTAACTCTCGGGGTATTGAATGCTAGAGGGGCGGGTGTGTGCACGTACTCCCATAAAAGCCATAGCAGCTCTATCAAACGTCGGATCATTCTCGAAATGTCGAATTATTCCATATATAAGCGCGGCCTGTAGCACACCTATTTTCTCCACTTCAGACACTCGTAGATGCTAGCGAGCAACAAAGTCTCATGTCAGATTCCCATCTTTCCCCATAATGTCACGAGGGCAGTCACGAGGAGAGAGGCCAACCTCCGCCTCAGCCAATATCCTCCCATGCTCATTCGCAATAGACTTCATAACGAACGACCTGTTATCCGGTGTCATAGCCTTATACATATCCACCAACCCCCTACAATTTGCCAACGCGCCCGTCATCCTCCCAGGAACCAGATGTGATGAGTGTATAAACGGCGGGGGTCCATTCCTGCCAGTCATCATCTTCGGATACCCCCTGCACATCCTATCAATGAAGACGAACTTATTCTTGGGACCCGGGGCAGGGACGGTGTCAACACGGTTCTTCCGCACCTGCTTGAAAGGCTCGATGGATATCTGCCGCGAAGGGAGGCGTATCTGCTGGTCCATGGGATTCCCTAGGTGGTTCGGACTGTAAAGGTGTTGGTAGGCGCCCGGAGAGGGTAGGGGGGTTTCACTCCCGATTGCGCATACATTGTGGAGTTCCATGTCCCCAGCCGACCCGGTGAATATGTTCCACTCTAGGAGACTATGGTTTATGTCGCCCCAGTCTGTTATCTCCATGTCCCCTATTCCATTATTGCTGCTGCCGTTCCTGTGATTCTCAGTGTGGTGTAGGTTCTCATCTGAGAGTTCCTCCGGCAGGCCGCTGTCTGTGTATGGCGGGGTTGGCAGGGAGACTTCTTGTGAAAGACGGACAGGAGAGCGGCGGTGGGCTAGAGTTGTCGTGCGAAGAGGGGCTGTTGTTGTTGTTGTTGTTGTTGTTGTTGTCGTTGTTGCTGTTGGATAGTGGTGGGAGTGGGAGTGTTGTGGGGGTGGTTGGTGGTAGTAGTGGCAGTCAAGGCCTTTATTTTTACACCTTGAGCAGGATGGCGTTAATAGGTCACACCTAGTTTTCGCTTGGGTGCATAATGCACAGCTTTTCTTCCTGGGAATGGTTCCTGATATCTGCTTCTGCCGACATCGTCGCTGGTGTCTATCGCGTGACGATCCTGTTCAGATCAAAACGTGACACGCATATAACCAGTCAGCCAGCCCCCTTTCTCCTCTTTTCTTTCCTCTCTTATCGCCACATCGTAGGGATACAAAGTTCTCCCTCCCTCTCCTCCTTCCTTCTCCACCCACACCGGGTATGTAAGTGTGAACCGCATCAAACACGCAGCAAGAACTTGCACTAAACGAAAAGAAACGAGAGGGGGAAGAAAGAAAAGAAAGAAAAAAAGAAGAGAAAACCCACTTTGTTCAAATCCCTTGTCGCACACCGAACACTTGAACAGTTCGGAGGGAGACAGTGCATTCTGCACGGTACCGGTATTGGTACCTTTCGGGTGATGGGCAGCGGTGTGGGATGCGGCAGTAGCAGCGGAGTTATTAGATTGTGAGGAGGAGGATGAGGATTGAGCGGCCCACGATTGTGCCATTGGATGATATCAGTATTCCTCCTTTCCCCTTTGCTCTCCCTCGTTCTCTCCGTTACGCAAGGAATTCCGACGCACCCCGCTTGGGGAACTTGCTTTATTATCCCTTTGGTAGCAAAGCTGTGAGATGACAAATGAGCGACGGAGAAAAAATTGCCATAAGACGCCAGAACTTTCCAGGCCACGGAATTCCGGGCCCTCGGGTTCGGAAGTTTTCTTGTTTGTTAGTGTTGAGATGTACGCAGTTTTGCGGAACTTTTGGGTACCTCGACAAATTGATTCAGCACCATAAATTTACTGTACTGTACCGTACTCGAGCAAGTTAAGTGAGACTCTTGCGATTCGAAATCTCCGTCAGCCCAGGATAGGTTTAGTCTGCCATCATCCTATGGATAAATCATTGAGATCTAACATGCCCTGAAGGCTAATCTTATCGGTATCGCGACAGGAAAGCACTATCATACGGTAACCCTTTCCAAGCCCTTTTGACTTAAGCCCCGGGGGTTATGATATGATACAGTAGAGAGGCATGGCGGAGACAGCCAATCGCAAGAGTTTTTACCCCACGATAGTATCGATTTCCATTCAGCCACTGTTTCAGTGTCGTATTGTATCGGCAAGTTGGCAAATCAGCTCAACCCCGCAGCAGCACAAGTTCGAAAGAGTTTTCAGAAAATTCAATCCAACCTCTAGCACGGAGGCCTAGCCAGAGTGCTTCTAGAACCGTGGAAGTACCGGTAGTCTCACGCCGGCTGCCTAAGCCTCCATAATTACCACACAGGTATGATAGCACAAAGTTTCGACAAAAGTCAGAAAGAATGATTTGATTTCCTTGTGGTATCCCTTCTTCATCTGCGCTGAATTTCACTCGCTTTTCGCGCTCCGATGAGCAAGACTATCTATCACACTAATCACTTTGAATATAACATCACCTGTTAAAAGAACGGACTCATCCACAGGAGGCTGACCTGGCCAATCAACGGATTCGACCCTCCACTGATTGAGCATTGAGCACCGGCCAAACCTTTTGTGGCTAGGAGGTGGAACAAGAGTAGTATGATACTCGAGTACTCGTACCTGAAAACAGCCTAAGGGATTGTAAGGTACAGTACTTGTGCTGTATTTGACTCTTTCCGGAAACTGGAATCCAGCCCCGGACGGTAGATTTTTCAACAGCAAAAACCGTCAATGACTTGCTTCGCATATCATACCAGACTTAGAATTCCAAGAAGAATGCAAGAGAGAGGGAGGAGGGCTCATCTCACAGGATACATATCACTCCTATGGCGTTGTTACCCTTGGCCCCAGATAACCACGCTCGTCTTATTGGCCTTTTTTGTGAGGGGTTCGTGAGGGTTATGTAAATATCTCATAGAGGCAGTGAGAGGTGTTCTAAGCTCTAAGGCTACGGTATTGCAGCCCAATAATGCACACCAAAATGACTTTTTCAAACGGCTATAGCAGTCGCACGGGTTTCGTTAGAAATGAAACAACTTCATGTCGGGGAGATCTACCCTACAGTGGCTATAAGTTATCAGCAAAAGCCAATGTGCCAAACGTATTGCATCTGATTACCGTACACTGCTTGTATCATACTGCAACCGGTACGAAGGCCGCCAAACACAATGAGGCCCTTACAGGATGATACGAATGCCGTAAACTAGGGCCCGTAAGGCTAGCGTATGGAATTGTCATGCGGCATTATGCTGCATGCTAGAACCCAATATCCATAATACTTATTCGTCTGGACATGACGGTGGGAATATAGTAATGGATGTCATACCCCGATTAACTTATATATAGGTCACGAAAGGGTACCTTTAGACGGCTGTGTGTGGGCCTGCCCTTTGTGGTTCATAAACCAAACACAAGGTGAATATAGTATCATACTCAGTGATGTGGTACGGTATTAGTATGGCACCCTACGACATTGGGCAGTTGGGCAGATTACGGGTATTAAACCATGGTGCTGTTTTGGCGTCACCCGTAAATTTAAGTACGGTATGATACAGTATCGCTAAGGCCGGGTAAGTTAGCACCTAAAGCTGGGATTGGACCCTTGCATCGACCCCAGATTCGGGCCAGACTTTCATAGACGAGCCCTACCGTATTTCATACTGGCTGCCAGTGCTTGGTACCGGTATTTCGCCCTGCAAATGTGGAGTAAGGTACGGCACAAAGCGCGGCACCCAACGTATTCAGAGGCTAGATCCTGGATCCCCGCAGCTGTCCGCTATGATACTGTACCTGGCACAGTAACATGTAGATTCTAGAAGGAATCTCAAAATCATGATGAATTGTGAAGAAAAAAAGACACTCCTCATAATTGCACAAATTTAATGCACCGTGAACAGATCGAGAAACCAAGCTAATAATTACCCTTTTCTCACCGGCAAGTACGAGTACCGTACTGTACAGTGCTCGAGCACTTGTGGTAAAGAAAAGGGTAAAATCCCCGCTGCATAACCAACCTTTCCCCTCAATAAGATAGCCAAACCCCGGCTGATCGCCCACAACAAGCAAAAAAAAGCGGGTGACAAGAGCAGGGACCAGCTGGGTTCTGCCCGGTGATCACGCGAGTGACGCAACGTTGGGGAGCCAACATCTCCCCCCTTGTGCCCCAGCCTCCTCCCCCTCGACACCTGGGACTTGCGAGTAACCTCTTGTGCTGCAGTTCCCGGCCTGTGAATAGCCTTCAATATCTCTATTTATCGCAACCCGCAACCTGACTATTATACTAAGAGTGAATGAGTGAGTGGGCTAGCGAGTTGCTACAGCAACGCTGATCAAAGATGGCAGGCTGGAACAGACTCAACGAACCGGCACCCCAGAAGAAGCAGGAGAGTGGGGGAGAAGCGGAACAAGAGCTCCCAGACTTTGACACAGACTTTGTTAATGAAGCCGGTGAGTTTGTTCCCCACACCTTCCACCTCCCCTCAAACCTGACACCTCACTCCAGACATCGCTGCTTTCGAAAGGGCCGTCAATGCACCCGACGCCACCGACGAAGACTTTATCACCGCCTTGAATGACTGGAAACCGATCAAGCAGCGCATCCGACGAAAGCAGCCGAAGAAGCGACCCAGGAGAGGGAAGGACGAGACGAGGGAAGGCTTCGTCTACCAATTACTCAAATGGCCGTTGCTGATGATTGTGTTTGCCTGGATTCTTATCCTTTCGTAGGTCTCCCCCACCTCACCTCTCCCGAGGCCTCACATACTTGATCACTTACTTGACCTGGGGGTATTTTCAGAATCCTCTACTTGATGACCCGCTTCTACATCTCCCAGTACGAATACTGGATAACCTGGCGCGGACGACGGGAGCGCCTTCGCCGAAAACTCCGCTCCACCAAGAATTACGAGGAGTGGAAACTTGCGGCGAAGGAGCTGGACAGCTATCTCGGCGCTGACGCTTGGAGGGCTGAAGATGCGTTTGACTACTATGACTACTCGACGATAGAGAAGGTTGTGGCCGATCTATGCCGTCTTCGCCAGAAAGCCGAGGAAGAGGAAGGAGCGGGGAGCACGAGCACGGTGGACGGGAAAAGTCAGCCAAACTCAGAAGAGAGGAACGGTAGTGGTGGTGGCAGGGGCACGACCAAAGGGAACAGAGCTGTCGACCACCTTAGGGATCTCGTGAAGGCTTGCGTTAAGAGTAATTTTGCCGGAATTGAAAGCTTTAGGATGTACTCGCAGACGTATTACGGGACCAAAGATCGGGTGCAGGAGTTCATTCGGGAGCGTACGTTTGGACCGTTGCGCATATTCTTCACTCATAAGGTTCTAACATTGAGTAGTTGAGAAAGGTTTAAAGTTCTTGCTAGAGACAAATTCCTTGGACATGGAGGAGAAGAGAGCGCTGTTCAAGCATCTATCGAGTAATTACGGGCGAACCGCTTTGTGCCTATCTGGCGGCGCCAGCTTTGCGTATGATCCCTACTCACAAACCCGTTCACGAATTATCACTTACTAAGCTACTCTAGCTACTATCACTTTGGCGTCGTAAAGGCACACCTAGACGCCGGCCTTCTCCCAACTGTCATCACAGGAACTTCTGGGGGAGCGCTTGTCGCAGCACTAGTCTGCACTCGAACAGACGAGGAACTAAAGAAGCTACTTGTCCCAGCACTCGCCCAGAAAATCACTGCATGCCATGACGACATGTTTGTGCGTTCTGCTTCCTGCCCCTTCCTTCCTCCCTCCACAATAGCTAACAAAGGCACAACAGACCTGGCTCTACCGCTGGTGGAAGACCGGCGCACGCTTCGACAGCGTGGACTGGGCCCGACGTCTCTGCTGGTTCACGCGTGGAAGCCTAACCTTCAAAGAAGCCTACGAACGCACGGGACGAATCCTAAATATTTCCTGCATACCTTCCGACCCCCACTCGTTCGTCCCCCCTCTTCTCCCCACTATCGCTAACCATACTGACATAACCCCCCCTCCCACACAGCCCCTCCATCCTCCTAAACTACCTCACAGCCCCAGACTGCTGCATCTTCTCCGCAGTCCTCGCCTCCGCCGCTGTTCCGGGCATCCTCAACCCCGTAGTCCTAATGACCAAAAACCCGCACCACCCCTTCACAATAACCCCCTTCTCCTTTGGCCATAAATGGAAAGACGGCTCGCTCCGCACGGACATCCCGCTGCGTGCGCTAAACACGCACTTCAACGTAACTTTCAGCATAGTCTCGCAGGTAAACCCACACGTGAACATCTTCTTCTTCTCGCCCCGCGGCTCGGTCGGTCGTCCGGTAACCCACCGGAAAGGAAAAGGCTGGCGCGGAGGCTTCTTAGGTTCCGCGCTAGAGCAATACCTAAAACTCGACATGGCAAAATGGTTAAAAGTCCTTCGGCACTTGGAGCTATTACCCCGGCCACTGAGTCAGGATTGGAGCAGTGTTTTCCTGCAAAAGTTCGATGGGAATATCACAATTTGGCCGAGGACGAGGGTGAGTGATTTTTGGTACATACTATCCGATCCGACGGTAGAGAGGTTGGGGAGGATGCTGGAGGTTGGGCAGAGATGTACCTTTCCAAAATTGGAGTTCGTTAAGAATAGGTTGGTGGTTGAGAGGGTTCTTGAGCGGGGACGGAGGATTACGCGCAGTGTTGGGAAGGCAGAACTTGCCGACGGGGGTCAGATGCGGGGGAGGAAACCATCACCCCCTCTTCCTTCTAGTCCCCCTCCCCCTCCTCAGGAGGAGGAGGAGGAGGAGGAGGAGGAGGAGGAGCAGGAAGAACAGGGGAAGGAAAAATTCACCTGGCTCTCCTGGTCTCCCACCGAGCGCTCGACCAACATGGACGGAAACAGCAGTAGTACCGGCCTACTGGAAGAGATGGAAAACCAAGGCAGTATCTTTTTCGATGATGTCTATGGCGAGAGTAGTGGTAGCCTTTCTAGTGATGAGGAGGTGGTGGTGGAGAAGCTCGAAGCTGATGGAGCTGCCGCTGGAGGGATCTGATGAGCACAGGAGGAGAGTAGCTTTCCTTTTGTAGCGGGTGCATGTTGGCGGAGTTTTTCTTTTTTTTGTCTTTGAATTTGTTCGTGTGGGAGAAGGCGATGGAAGGGTGAAAGGGGAAGTTGGGGGGATACACAGCGTCGAGTTTTTTTCACCTTTTTCTTGATCAGCTCTTCTGTCGTATATTAGATACCCTCTCATTTTCATAGCGTTATGGTAGATTGAATACAGTAAAATGGTTGTGTTTTGCTCTGTGCTCCTCCCCCAAATGAAAACAAGAACAAGTGTTTATTTCCCGTAATCACGGGGCGTCAATCGCCTACCTTTATGAACAAGAAGAAAATGATTCGAGAGCCACCACCACCACTAATAAAAAACATTATACTCCATGTACATATACAGAACAGAGAAAAGAGAAAAAAAAAGAAAAAAGAAAAAAAAACCCCACCCCCGCAGCTCCATCCCTTCCTTCCCGTTCACATCTAAAATCTGCACTACTCATCCGCCAACTCACTCCCCATTATCAAACGCCCCTGCCCCGACACCCATAGCACCACCGCCACCAACATTAATCCCCGCCCCCGCAGCTCCCGCCGCAGCCGCCATTCCGGCAGCACCATGCCTTTCAACCTCCACAATCGCCGAATACCAAACGACGCAGAACACAAGGATATGCAGTGCAAGACAGTACCCAACAAACAAATTCCTACTCAGCCGATTCGCCAACACGACCCTTGTCAAAGAGTAAATCATCCTCTCGAGAACACCCATGCGATGAAATGCCCTGGCCGTCTCGCGTCCGCGGAAGGCCTCGAATGGGGATATATTCGATTCATAGGCTTGCCTGTACCTGTCTATCGAATTTCCCGACGAGGAGGCGTTGGACGGGTGGAGGGTGGAGGACGAGTTCATGTTTGCGCCGAAGCCGGAGCTGGCCGCCGTGTTGGCGGTGTTTAGTGCTGGGGGCTGGCGGTATGTTTGGATGTAGCGAGTCTTCTCGTAGAGCTGTAGGTTGTCTTTTTGCAGTGAGGCGACTTCCTGTCGAAGGTTGGAGACCGTAGCGTGTACGCGTGAGAGCTCGTCTTCTAGTTGGGTGTTTTTAGCCTTGAAGCGGTCGCGCTGCGCTGTGATCATGGGGAGGATGCCGGCGTTTTGGGTTTCGCCGGTGCGGAGGGATTCGAGTGATAATCGGGTGGACGAGGACGCATGGGGGACTGCGCCAGAGATTGGGGAAGAGGCCGGGGAGACCCGAGTGCGACCAGTGTTGGAACTATGAGCGATGGATTGGGTGGGGTATCGGGAGACGTAGGTGCCCGCTACGGATACAGCAGAGGAGTGTTGGGTTTCTTGTTGGAATTTCAGCAGGTCGTCTTCAAGCTTTTGGTTGAGAGCTCTAGAGGAGGACAGCTCCGAAGTGGTCGAGTCAAGAGTCTGTTGGAGGGTGCGGAGCTGCTGCGAGAGCTCGTCGTGGGAGACTCGGAGGAGAGTCAGGTCACTCCCGAGTTTTTTATTCCGAGCCAGAAGAAGCTGCTCAAGGGTTTCTTTCTTATCACCCTTGACTTTATCACCGTTCGTGGCGCTGCCATTGTCCGCTGTCCCTGTCTTTGAAAAATCTAGCATCTCATCCTCTTCCTCACCGTCGTCCCCAGTCGAGAATTCAATGGACTACGTCGTATGAGATAAAGTTCCAAATATGGGGGTATTTAGAAAACATAGGACAAACCTTCAAAATCTCCAATTCTCTCCGTACCTCTTCATAATCTCCCCGCCTGTTCACCTTCTCCTTGAGTGTGTCCTTATCCCTCTTGAGCGCTTCAACTGTGCGCTCCAAAGCCCTAATCTTCCGTTCCCACTCTCTCTTTAGACCCTCGCTATTAGAACGCGCATTCTCCACCTTCTTAAGCAGATCCGAGTTCTGCTCTTGGAGGCGTGCGATGATAGGATCCTCTTCATCCTTCTTCTCCTCCACTTTGTCCGTAATCCCGTCCTTCGCGCTAGCCAACTCGGCCCTCAATTGTTCATTCCTAGCCTCCACCTCGGCCAACCGTAGTGTAGTCCTCTCAAGATCACTAGAGACAAGTTCTAGCTCCGCCGTGCGCTCCTGGACGAGCATGTCCTCTTCACCACCGGCGCCCCTCCCACCAGAACCTCCCATGCGTTGCGCAACCTCATAACTCGCCTTGATCTCCTTAAGAACGCTCTCCTGGTGCTGCAACTTCTCCATAAGCGCCTTCTCTTTCCCCTCCCAATTCCTCGTCTTCTCATCGAGAACTCCACTCCAGACTTCTTCGGTCTTCCTGACCTCCTCATCCCGTTCCTTCTCCCTCTTCTCAAGTTCCTTATTCTTCGCATGGATCGAAGCTTCCAGATTAGACACCTGCCCGGACAACCGGGTGACCGTAGCGTTTAAAGAGGAGTTCTCGCGGTTGAGGGATTGCATGTCGGACAGGGAGACTAGCGAATCGATTGTGGCTTCGAGAAGCGGGTACGGGTCGGGAGCTTCAGAGAGGGAGGAGTAAACCGACAGGAAGGAGTTCTCAGTGGCCTTTTTGGAAGTGCTCAAGTGGTCGATAAACATTTGATATGCTAACTCGTCCGCAATCATCAGTAAATCGCACTTATCCATCCATCCATATGGTAAAGAAGAAACGGGTGTAAGTAAAAAAGGCAAACATTTCAATAACCCCTTCCACTCCTCCTTTCTAGCCTCCTCATCAAGTTTCCTGTACTCCTTCGTCTTCTGCGCCAGCTCCTTCCGCTGAATAAGTCCATCCTTCTGCGAACTAACAATTTCCGTAGCAGTAGCGTCGAGGTTCTTTTGTAGCGCCGTGAGATCAATATCTACCCTCCTCATCCTCCTCTCATTTCCACATTAGCTTCTCCACCTCATTTCATCTCATCTCATCCAAGATAAGGTGAGAGGAAGAAACGGGAGAGAGAACAAACCTCTCCAAGCAGCAACAGCGGACTGGAAAGCACTTGTTTGTGAAGAAGCCTCAGTCCTGCCTCCACCGCCAGTAGCATTCTCCCCACCCCCCCTCTTCTCGTCTGACTTTCGCCCTTCGGAAGACATAATTGTATTCCAGCTCTGCCGATGCGGTTTTATTTCTCTTCTCGCTCGGGCCGCGGTTTGTTCCTTGTCAATGGTTAGGCGCCTAACGTATGGTCTGCTCTGCCCCGTTCCGTTAAATCGGGTTGGTCAGTGAGCTAGTGTTGGGGCGATAGGATCGTCGTGCCTCCGTCAAAAGCTCCAGGTAGGGTAAGGAAAGGTAGGAAGGAAAGAAAAATAGAAAGGAGGAAAATGCAGGAACCACACGAGAGCTAGAAACAATCAAGACACGCTTCGTCTCCATCTCTCCTTCTTTGCGCCAAGAACTCGCTCGTTCTGCTAATTTCAAGGTCACGTGAGTTTAGGTAAGATTTCTATGTTTAGCTTTCCTTCCCTTCGTGCCTGGGGGAATTCCTTCAATGAAAAGCCACAGAATCCAGAAAAGAGTTTTATACTCCCCCGCTTGCTTACCCATTCGGCATACCGGTATGTTATGGCATGGTGGGGGATGGAGTCCAGACATGTATTTATTCATTTTTGCTTATCCACCCATCTACTTATTTATCTGTTAGTTGTAGTTTAAAACTCGGCGGATGCTGTACGGTGGTCTACTATGCAACATCAGTAAGTCACGGCATGAATATCGTCAATGTCGTGATATACGCACGGTATGATATCTCCCAAGAAAGAAAGATAGCAAGCACCGAACCCGGTGCAGCAGATGGACCCCTACCCACTAAGATCATCCAGATAGCGGGCAGTAAATAGGGTGAATATGGCGCCAGCGCAGCGCAGCGAGATACCGGTATCAACCGTACTGATACTGCGTCCGCTGCCGCCGAATCCTGCAGAATCTACGAAAATACATCCTTCACCTAACCCCAATTCCAATTCAATCCAGCCCAACCTAATACTCGTATCCTCCCCCCTCTTTCAGGAAAGGGGGGGACCTCTCTTCCTTCCCGTGCCCCGCTTTATCTCCTTGATATCGTCAATTCCGGTATGGTGAAACCGGGAGGGAGGGGGCTATAGTAACTTGTTACAGCTTGAGAAGAGGGAGTGAAAGGCGAGAGGGGCTGCGCAACGTTGCATTGGCTGCTGGCTGGTGTGAGGATGTGGTATCACAGCTTGGTCTTGTGGTGGGTGGTTTGCCATGTATCATCGGTCCCTGTACTGTACCGTGGAGTACTGTACTGTACGCACAGTACATACACTCTGCAGAACCGATACTTTGCAGAGTAGATACGGTAGGTTAGTCGGTAAGCGCTGGAGCATACAAGTGTACTGTGCCTACCCACTCCCGGGAGAACCGGCATACACTCTACAAGAGGACGGGACGGATATATGGCTGATAGGCAGATGGACAGGTAGCCAACTCAACTCAAGATGTACTATACTCATACAATACCTACGGCTGATACTCACAGTGCTTATGCTAATGCGCAGGTGCTCGATAAGAGTGTAGCCTGAGCCTGCTTAACTGAATTGTATTGTGACTAAAAGAAAGGCAGAGAAAAAAGTGTGTGTATGAGAGAAGGAAAAAGCCCCCAACCCATCAACCCTTCTTTCCCCCGGACTAACTTACAGTACCGATATCTGTATAGCACTCCAATCAGCAGTACGACATCTAGCCCGCAAGTAGACTATCAAAACCTCGATCAGAACATGGACCAAGAAAAATCGAAAAAGGTCTAGAGCAAGCGTAAACCCAGGGGCCCAACCCCACCCAAAATGACAACTTAATGAGGTTCCCTCCTTCCCTCCTGCAAATGCCAGAATAATAATACCTATGATAGATATCGTATAATAGATGGATAACTTGCCACCATCAACATTAGAAACCACCCTTAATACTATCTTTTGCTGCACTTTTCAAGCGCAGTATTAAACCAGCCCAAGCCAGATTCGATCCAATCCGCTTAGGGCCAAAACGCACAACCATATCGTATATGTATACATTACAATTCCTAGAGAACGCCTCCTTTGGGACTTCCTGCAACCAAGATCATCACTTTAGGCTACAGCAATATTATCATGTACGCTAGATCAGGTAGACTAATGCCGTGTTATGTAAAAACTGTCCCTCTGAGTGATCAAAAGACTTGAAAAAGCCGCAATTCAACCTCAATCTCAGCTCGGTATAAGCACCAGGATGAGAAAGGGCATGTTAACTCCCTCTCCAGAACTGCGCTACCGTACAATAGTATCAATTGATACCCCGTCTCCACCCTCACCAGCTGCTGCTGATGTTCCAATTCTGAGGAGCCGGGCACTTTTTCTCAACTCTCCCTATCAAATCATCAAATTAGTATCAATAATTTCCTCCATCCTCCTCTCTCCACCCTACCGGCACCACCAACCATGACAGCCAACAGCAGTAGGCCCCCAAGACAGCTTCTACCGCAACGGTGCGGCAGTGAAGACCTTTGCTTTTCCCCTTCGCGGGCTGCACCAAAGAAGAGGGAGGAGGGGAGAGGGGCTCAATTGTATGACAAAAGCAACTCACCTCGCTTGTCATTTAGCCGGTGGGGGGGTGCTATCTGCAAGCTTTCCACTACGGTGGCTTGGGTTAACGGTGTGCGGTCGTTGATAGACTACCTTATGCACGCTTATGTAGCCACAGTGCAACCACCACTGCAAAGAGAAAAGGGAATGAATAAAAATGCTGGCAAAGGGGGTGATTAAAAAAATGATGGAAAAAGAAAAGCTCATTCTATGATAGGTAGAGTCTTCTTTTTCCCTTTCTTCTTTCACGAACCAAGTAGCTTTCTTCCTTTCCTCCTTCTCGCCACCCCACCACACTCCACAATCAATCAAACCGCAGTCGACAGACCACACCCCTAACCCCTGTAAAGAATGATCTACTCATAACCCACATAACGAAGATCCGTAGCTTTCGCTATAAAAGGCCAGTGCGCCTTTGGAGATCGGATTCTGTGTCGGCGGACGACAGAAGCTAGGGGAAACAACGGTATACTACCACCATCTTAACTCACTGCTAGCAATGGGGACATAAAGATATTGCGGTACTTGCAGCTTTTGGGCAACCAGACACAAATCGGGCGCGCGGGGGGTTCAATGTCGCCATATCCCACTGCGGTATCTCCCCTCTTTTTTATATTATCTTTATCGTTTTTCGTCAATGGAGGGGGTATTTATTTTGCAGGGTGTTTGGAAATAGCGAAAACTGGGAAGGAGCCTGCATAAACTAGGTGTTACTAGCGAAAAACATGGGCAAGCCACTTGGGATCCAGGATTTGAGATATCTCATTTCCAAAAACCGGCGGTAGACGCTTGTGACGTCGGGATGCCATCAGTTCATTGCAGGGGGGGCACGAGTGACCGTACGTGAAGTATTTTCTCTGAAGCCGTGCCTAAAGGAAACATCATCGCTCCCCGACCACATATGCAGGTACGGAGACAGTCCTATTTGAACCGATGAACCTTGAGAAAGAACTAAAGTGCTACATACTGGTGTAGCAGCTATATTCCGCGCTAATTATGAACGCTCCGTGCCGGCTATGAACTCTGAAAAAAAAAAGCCTACAGATTCGACACTCAGCTCTCCTTGAGGGCCAATTCCAACTTCTCCAACAAAATGGATGCTAAACCGAAAAAAATCGTGTAAGTATGCGATATAATAGAAAGTAGGGAGGAGCCATGAAAGCTAACCATGATGCTTCTGAAATATAAGCATAGGCCTTAGTCTCACGGCGGTCTCTCCGGAGCCACCGATATTGACTCCGAAAGTCTTCATCTTTTTCAAGAAATCGTCCCTCCCAGGCGTGTCGAATGCAATGAAGGTTCCACGATTCTTTCCACGAAGATTTTGGACCTTTTCTGGGAACTTGGAAGAAAGCTTTTCAAGTTCTCCATATAGGTAATCTCCAGTCTCGGCCTAGATGTCGATTGAAGGCGGTTAATCAATGGGCATTCAACACGAAGGGTACAAAGGGAAAGACTAACCGTATTTTTAACCAGGTCATGCTTCGCAATTTCTTGAATAATAGCACGGAAGAGGACCGCTCTAGCAGGATCTCCCATCCAGGTGTTGAACTGACGATATGGCAAATTGGGTCTCAACAAAGGGTTGCCAAAATAGTAACCTGCAGTCTGGGCCTTCTTGGAGAAAGTAACCAGATCCGGCGGAGATTCGAGATTCCAGTGTTCATGAGCCCAGAATTTACCTGTCGCTCCAATACCAGTCTGAACCTCATCAACAATAAATAGAACCCCTTTTTTTCGCGTCAATTCCCTCAAGCCCTGGAAAAATGCCGGAGATGCGTGATTGTCACCACCCTCAGATTGAATGGGCTCAATGACAACAGCGGCAATTGGGCAATGCCAAGAATTGATTATATCTTCAACTTCCGCTAGACATCTCTCTTCTTCCTTTTTGTTTGCTTTGATGTTTTCCTCCAACGGGTATTCCAACCGAGGGAAAGAAGCTTGGGGCCAATTGAAAGAAGGAATATCGAGCTTATGAATTGGCTTGCTTCTAGTAGTACTCAAACTTCCAAACAATCGGCCATGGAAAGCTTTCTTGAAGCTCATGATTGCCAACTCAGGAGACCCGGGAGCTTGGTTTCTCATGACACTCTCAAGCTCTTGAGGGGTGAAAACCACACCTTCGCCACGCTCCATACGGCGTCTGTAGATGAATGCAGCCTTGTATGAGGTCTCAATTGCATCAGATCCAGCCATGGCGGTGAATACCTGGTCTAGGCCCTTTGGTGCAACCGCAAGTATCCCAGTCTTCAAGAGAGAAGCCCAATATCCAGGAGGAAAGTTACCCAGGGCAGGCCTATTGACGAGAGTACCAACGGCTTCTTTGGAAGACATAGTTGCGATAAGGTGAGGATTGTTGTAACCAACCGGGATCGAAGCAATCTGAGAATACCTAAACCGATTAGGATTCCACCCGTTAGCTGAGCTAATCAGGAAATGCTAGGCGGATTTGAATTCGATGTAATGCATAACTAACACGTCGAGTAGCATCTATGTGACATTAAAGTTTCCTGTTAGTACGAGTAAATATTGCTGAATTTTATATCACAGCACTCTCAGAGATCTGCAAGCTCACGTTGCCATCCATGTCAGCGAGATAATTCCCAACACTCTTCTCATAATCACATATCATATTCAAGCTCCGGGTGTCGAACACTGAATTCAATTCCTCGATCGCTTTCCTTGAAACAGGCCCGGGGATTGATGTCATCACTGAAGGCTGACTTGGCTCATTGTTGAAATAGGGAGCAGCCGTGGCGTACGCATTTCGGCCCCTTGGAAGAGCGAGGCGAGTAGCACGGATTCCAAGACGGGAGGAATGACGAAGAACCGAAGCCATGACTGCTTGGAGTATTTCTGCGGTATCGATGAAGGTATTTGAATTCCCAAATTTAAATAGGAATTCAGTGTTCTGGGGTGGAGAGATGAAGTTGTCGATGGATCGACGTTTGGTGGGGTACCGTGAGTGCCCGCACGTTATCGGTTATCGTAGGCAAGGGGTCCTTGTACTGGACCGGTACTTTTTTTATTTTTTATTTTTTATTTTTCCGTTGGTGGCGTGCTGAGCTCACCGTACAGTACTCATTCAGTACCGGTCTGGTATCAACCATTTCCAGCCTCCCATGGTGCACTCACGCCAGGCCGCATCGATTCCCGTCCTACCGGTGCTGTGCCGGACAATGCAATTCAGCCCCAACCAAAACCCACCCAAAATATGGCCAACTTCAAGCTCCCCTAACAACAACCACAACTCCTAAGCTCGGAAAATTCCGTAAGAGCATTTAGCTTATGATTTTTACTCCTTCAAAGTTTTACCATCTAAATGAGGCTGCCGAATTGACAAGGCCCAGCCAGCTGTATCAAGAGTCCTGGGGGATACTATACTAAATGAAGTAATAATTCAGTCAGGTCTTGCTCCATATGATCAATTATCCCAAAGAGGAAAGTGATTGTCTGCTTAGTAAGCAGCATTGAATCAACAGAACAGTTGATTTGCATTGTTTGCACTACTGGGCCGGACATCTGTTGTGACAAGCAGATAACTTCGTGACAGGTTCATGGGCAGCATGGCCATTGGAAAAGAGGGAGAGAAATAAAGTAAAGCCCTAGTTTAGCCCTTTGCAATGCACAAGGTTGCCCCAAATTCAATCTTTGACCATAGAGCATAACGAAATGCTATATCTAGATACCGGTAGAAGCTTAAAAACGCCGCAAAATTCAGGTTTTTCCGGTGCGCCGAGCGAGACGTAGGAGTTGCAGGAATGAAAGCAAAAGAGAATTTCTCTGATTCTCGAGCAGAATATTTGGGGTATTGGAAACTCGGAATCGGAAACCAGTGGTATCCTTTCTAAGCCCAGCTACAGCTGGCTTGGATATCATCTGGGATGCCAACCTTAAAGTACAGCATTCAACAAGTGCCTGGCGGCCTTACTAGCTTAAGGGGAGGGTTGGCTCAAGTCATAGCCAATAAATATATCCGGCAATTATAAGATGAGGCTCAAATCGAAGATACGGTACCGTATTATCTCAAGTTATACATTTTTTTGCCAAGACCGGGCGTTGCTTAAATTGGGTGGTGCCCGGAGCCTGAAATAGGTCCCTTATTTGCCCCAGTAAACATAATAACAAAGGGGTGGATTTTAGGTGTCCAGTACTTCACCTCCTAGTGCGTGGCGTGATGTTTGATCACCGTCTG
>Ga0307509_10000391_pt1 | contig 73511 bp, 65 predicted proteins | sample 10_EM_MG_FD_202245 | JGI IMG/M metagenome (GOLD analysis project Ga0307509, IMG submission 202245) | Populus trichocarpa ectomycorrhiza microbial communities from riparian zone in the Pacific Northwest, United States - 10_EM | ecosystem: Host-associated > Plants > Roots > Unclassified | place...
CTATGACTCACGATTGTGAGTCATAATGATGTAATGACTTTCGCGCGTGACTCACATTATGAGTCACGAGTTTCACGCAGGTGACGCGCCTTGCGCACCTGATATGTTTTATGTTTTATGATTGGTTTACGGCATGTTGCGCAGTGACTCATAGGAGTCATCTGATGGATTTCGGGTATGACTTATTATGAGTCATAAGACCGTGTGGCTCGAGTTATGAGTTACCAGGGTTAGGGTTGTTAGCGTGAAGAGTCTATAAGTAGAAGACTCGGTCACAGAAGTTAGAGCTCTTCACACTACCATCTAAGTACTTTCTTACAATATATCTTTATCTTTACCTTTACCTAGCTCTTAGCGTAAGAGCAATCACGATACGAAGAAGTTCCCTCTACACCTCTCCCCAATAAGATATTGGGGCAAGATACGAAGACTAGATTATAGTCTAAATACGAAAGACGAGATTATAAGTTAATCTCGGAAAGAAGAACACTCTCAGATATTTGAATAAAACTAGAACTATAACAATAGTTCCAGGTCATAGTGTAAGTAATTCGTTATCTGTTGCACCACTAATCTCCACCCGAGTAGGATTGTTACACTATCTAGCAGCAGTGGTTTTTAATCCAAAGTTCAAATAGAGGTACTTTGAGGTGAAATGGAAGGGTGATTGGGTTCGGAATGGCAAGCACAGGCTTAAAAGATATTGGCTACAATATGCAGCCAATCAAGAGAAGGAAAATCGCAATAATTTGGGCTCTGTTGATCGAGATCAAGGTCAGTCACAAGGTCTTGAACAGCCAAGTCAGTCAGCGCTGCTTCAAGATAAGGAAGCAAATCACTTTTGGGCATGGATAGATCTTAGGACTGGAGGTGCAGTAAAGGATGACTATGAGCGATATTGTTTAAACAGCGAGCCTGAAACCAGTGTTGAAAACCCACTTTAGGATGTGAAAATCCTCTTACTCTCCACTTAATCACATCTAGTTTATATTTCGCAATTGTCTAACTTCTTTCTAGTTGGTGGCTTGAAGATCGCCAACAAAAAGAGTATCCTATACTTTCATCTTGGGCTATTACTCTATTATCGATTCCGGCAATGTCTTCGGAACCTGAGCGTGTCTTCTCCGGAGCCAAAAGAACTATATCAGACTCACGCCACTCACTTACTCCTGAGACTATTCAGTCAACACAATGTCTCCGGAGTTGGCAGTCTAGCTAGCCGGCCCTTCACACTCTTGTCCAAAACCCCTCTATCACTAATCCCCTCCCCTACTTCATATATCTTCCCCAATTCCTATCTCACTTGATGTATTTTAAGCATTTTACTCTAATATATACAAACTTAATATAAACATTCGAAGGCGCTAATTGGCTCATGAACCCAATGGGTTCCTTGGGTTAGCCCAGGCTATCTTTGGTTGGGCTGGGTTGGGCTCAATATTCGTTGGGCTGGGCTGGGTTGGGTTGGCCCCTTTTTCGACCCGGGTTAACCCATTGGAAGGCTTGCCCTGAGGGCTATCACGGTTGTAGGTGAGTTTTCTACTATGACCGGTGAGAGCGCCTTAGATTCACGGGCAGTTTGTGCCTAAGGTAGTGTGGAAACCCGAGATCCAAACTAGATTCGGCACCGCACCTGGGTAGGCCCCACCTTCCTTTAGTATTTTCAGTTGGGATGCAGTGATGTTGGTTTAAGGCTTGGGGGTGTATGGTTGAACAGGATTTAGCCCAAACCTTTGATTGAGTTCTAAAGGTATGATACGAGGATCGGAGATGCATGTATTCAACATCAGATTCTGTAAGATAAGGGATATGGATTTTTGTCCTCCATCCCACGAGCACAGTAAGGAAGCGAACTAGCTATTTAGAAGCCCCTCCTCCCTCGTCGCCTGTTCACTTCCCTGGACAGCGCCTAGACTCTGCTAATAAATCATCAAAAATAAACGCAATATTGGAAAGAACAGGAGGGGGGGGGGACGATAATAATATTCACTAGTTCTGAATGGGGCTTTGTTTTGGTGAGCTCAAGAGGTCATTATTCGAGCTTTAAATTTTTCAGAGCGTAAAGAAACCCCCATTGACAAATGCTGTGGAGACTAATGGCGAGTGATTTACGATGTATCACTCAGGGATTAGGGTCAGCAAGGGTAGTTTCGTAGCCAGAGGGAGGCCAAAACACTCCAAAATGGGAGTTTTCAGGCTACCATTACTCCATAGTAATCATAGAAGAATAAGAAAAAAGCTCTGGTGTCTCCCCACTTCGAAGTAATCCATATACAAATTTCTGGGGGTTTTTACTCTCATTCCGCAAGAGTGGTGGGTGGGCTATGGGACTTTCTTTATTCTAGGGAATCCACCGGGACAGGGGCTTTATATATAAAAGACCATTATAGAGGACCTCACTCGCTTATAATAACAACACACACTTACAATGAACATCTAGTAAAAGTGGGGGAGATGAAAAGCCCCATTTTTGGTGCGTTTTGGCTTCCGCCTCGTTATCAAACGACATGTTAGGGGGGAAGAGATGAGAAAGCCAGGCGTGAAGACTGTGGTTCATGAGGGGTTAATCTGGCCCTTGCTTGATTTCTTTTAAACTTACATATCATAGTAATTTGCAGTATAATACAGTGCACCCCGCTATAATGAGAGGCGGGGATTCTGAACTTTTTGTTCGTTATAGCGAGTTTTTGGAAGAAATTCCTTATAGCGAGGGGCTCTGGTATGAAAGTGGGGGTGCAGATTCCTAGGGGGTCCATTCGTAGTAGCGAGGTTTCCCTTATAAGTGGTTCATGATATTAGCGCGTGCTGGGACGCGCTTCGGGCCTAGGAGCTCTATTCTTAAGGTTGCATCTGCTCTGTGGGAAGTATCGTAATTGAGCATTGTTTTTTTTTTTGCGGGTTTTTGAATAGACAAGGGTTTACTAGTCCGAACCACTAACAAGAAGATTGCAGCAAGCTAGAGGTGTATTAGTGCTTAAAGTGGAGGGTGATTACAACCATGTAATTACTGCCTATACGGATTTTCACACCCTTAAGTATTACTGGTAAATTTTAATTGAAATGGGTCAAATATACGTCACCGAATAACACTGGGATGGAATAGATAGCGCACAAAAGTCTTCTCGTCGTCATTGCTTGCTAAACTAGTGGTAAGAACAGAAGTATATATCAAAAAACAAAACCATCGTCTAATCCTTCTATCGATCACCACATATCTCCACCTTCTCTCCTCCGTGCTCCAAGACAAAAGAAAGAAACATTCTGCGTAATCTCTGAACAAAAGAAATCCATCTCAAAGACTTCCTTTCTCCTCGGCCTTTGATTCAATACCTTAGCTCTTGTTCTTCCTTCATCTCCTTTCATCATTGTGCTTTTCTTTGACCGTGTATGCTCTTTTCTCATCCAACAACAAAAAACATATTTCCAATGCTTCTGCCTTGCATATGACAAAAGAAACCAAAAAGCATGACGAACAGGATTAACTGATTTCTAACAAATTTCACATACTGGTACCATTGTGATGATGCCTTATAGGATTAGCATCTGAAATAGCCCCACGGAGGTTGTTCCTACCACTGTCGGGTGCAAGAAAACAGCATTGCTGACCGGTGCCCATAGTCCGACAGTTAATGTGCTTGTTACTATGAGCATCTGCAGGAAGGTCGGTGGCTGAACTCCCTCGCAGGGGGTGGATGTAGCAGGCACCAAGAAAAAAAAGTAAGCTGGCTAACCGCCTTCTTGCCATCTAGTCCACTGGCCTTTCATCCCAAGACCCTCCTAATCTGGCGTATATGAAACAAGATTTAGGCATAGTAGTTAAGCAGGTGGGTGAAGGATGTTTTCTCGCTTTTTGGAGTTCCATGTCCACGGATAGCAGTATTATTCATGGAAGAGACCAATGTTTCTTACTGCATGTACTGGTATATTCTATATGGGATTGAGTAGCAGAGACAAAACTAGATAGATATATATTATGCGAAAGCGTATACTCTTTACCAAGGCTCCGCCAGGTCATCAGGAAAGTGATCTGATTGAACCCTTGTATATCCTGTCATCTCGTTTTCCACAAACGTGATGACTGTAATTTACTCATTACCAAGAGACGGGGAAACATGAACTGCCGAATTGAGCTAGTCAGATAATTGTTAATAGGAATTCCCCGAATGTCTAATTACTGGTATGTGCATGTGCTAATGAGACTATGTGGTTTGCAGTATCGAGCACGGTAGCTCAGGTATGATATCTGCTGTGCTAACTCTTGCTATTTTCGAAGCCCTATTTGGCGCCCAACCATAAAAAAAAGCTGTTGTCCCTGAAAATGGCTTAGGCCTTATTTAGCATATTACTGTAAAAAAATACTCTGCTTCTAGAAATATTAGGTAAAAATAGGAAATGTTAGGGCCCTATTTAGCATATAAGAAAAATAGTATTTTTCTAACTTTTATGACATTTTTGTTGCAAATGAAATATTGTAATATTGCACCTTTTTTGATTGATTATAGCTTAACTTACAGCTCTCCTTCAAGATTTTTATATTGAGTATCATAGAATAGTTCAAATGGTGGCTACTATCTGGATATAGATCTCATATCATATCTCCTAATTAATTGGGTTTGCGTTTTGGCAGAAACTGGGCTTTGAGAAAGAATGGTAAATTATTTTTTTATAATAATTAATAATAATAATAATAATAATAATAATAATAATAATAATAATAACACGCCAAACAAGACTTAAGTATTTCTAGCATGCCAAACAGGGGCCAATAGGACAATAAAAATAATAAAGATACTATTTTCAAGAAATTTTGCCATTTGGTATGGCCTTTTTGAAAATCTGAGCAAGGTTGTTGGGGTATTAGAGCTAAAACTTCCTTCCCTTAGTCTAGTAACTGCTTTTATCGCCATGCAGCATTTTTTTCACAGATGACCCACTATTTAGCATCCCACATTTACTCGACTGCACTAACTCTACTCGAATAAAAGACCCGTAACAGATATTCTCAAAGGAAAAATTCCCCCCAACTCTTTCACCTAGCACACACATCCAAACCCCAAAATAGAAAAACGAGGATTGAAACAAAAAAGCACCATTTTAATTGGTGTGCCGAACACACACACACCCCCATTCGTTTATAAATATATGGAGAAAGAATACAAGTAACATTTGGGTGAGAAATATAGCGTCCTAGTCGAGGGGCTTTAGCTTTGGTTTGGAGGGTTACCCTACCTTCATTTTCTGCCAACCTTGCAGGGGGTGGCTCTCAGGATGTGAAGACATCTCGCAGGCACTCATACGACAGTTATATCCTGTCTTTTGATCGTATGAGAACGCTGCAACCCAGTATTTACCCAGCATGTCAAACGACAAATTCAAATATCGTGTTGAGATTCAGCAGGTACTGTGCTCCTCCCCAATATGATGCATTTTACATGTTTGTCAAGGCTAACGAGTGTATCGCAGATGATGTTCGTTTCGGGCGAAACCGGCGAACCGTCTGCTGAAACCACAGGAATCATCGAGGAGATTGTGCGGGGTCAGGTCATCGAGATGGTATTGCTTCTAAAAACTTACTTTCTGCCTCAAGATTCTAATTCGTGATAGTTACAACAATGCACCAATCTTGCGTCACGTCGCGGGTCCCGCTCCATTTCGACCGACGATCTTATCTTTCTCATACGTCATGACAAAGCGAAGGTTTCTCGCTTAAGGACTTATTTATCCTGGAAAGATGTTAGGAAAACCGCTAAAGATAACGATCCATCCGGGGGAGCTGGCGCGCCTGATCCTGCCGACCTTCTCGACGACGCCGCTGCAGGTATTGCAGGTGGGGCCGGGCCAGTTCAGATGAGGCAGAAGAAGGCAAAGATCGGACTCCCATGGGAGGTGGCTAGTTTTTTCTCGGAGCAAGTCCCTGAACGCGAGGAAGACGAAGACGAAGACGAGGTAGAGGCCAACGCAGCCACACTGCAGCGCCTCAAGAATGCAGATGAACGCACGAGAGGCATGACTAGGGATGAATACGTACATTGGTCCGAATGCCGCCAGGCTTCCTTCACATTTCGCAAAGGGAAGAGGTTTCGTGAGTGGGCTGGGTTCGGAACTGTTACAGATGCGAAACCCAATGATGACATTGTCGACATTCTGGGTTTCCTCACGTTCGAGATTGTGCAGACTCTTACCGAGGAAGCTTTGAAGGTAAAGGAATTAGAGGACCAAGTTTTATTGGAAAGTCGAGAGAAGAGCAAAAAGAGGAAACGGGAGAAGTTCCTATTTCATGCTGAGGAGGGAAGGACACCTATTGAGCCGCGACATGTTGAAGAGGCTTTCCGAAGATTACAAGTCCCAAAGCCCAAATCCCGAGCTATGAGGAATTTTTCGGGTGGAGTGGTCAAGTCAAAATTGACTTTGGTGTAGTGATTCTAGGAGCTCCACACAAGGCAGGCCCGCAGTTTACGATGACACGATAGATGAGGGGTTCATATGCGAAATCGGCGTTTTTTTAATACACACTTCTGTTTATATCTTTGTTGGCTTGCCGGTGGCTGATTTTACTCCATGCCACTTCTTCTCATGCGTTTAGATAGGGTTTTTCTCTAATCTTTCTATTGTAGTTACTTTGATATGTTCATATCAGAGTAACCGGATATTCCTACGGACATTAAGGAGTAGTATGTAGGCACCTACTCGAATATCATGTACCCAAGTACTCACTCCGTAGAACATGATGACTTAATTCTATTATTGTTTATTTAGTTCGAGAAACTAGGCAAAGAGAAGAGTAGCCGGTGCTTGGCACAAATTATGCTCTTACTCTCTTTTGGCCGAAGGGGCAAGTTTAAATTATCATTGACCACTCAACTAGCAAGAAGTAGACATCCGTAAACCTGGATCTATCGAAAAGTCGTTCTTCTATCATATTTTTTTCATGATGAATCGTATAATTGTGGTCACTAAATAGTCGTGACTAGGAGATACAACATATCCTAAGGCAGAGGCATGGCTTCACACCCCCCCCCCCAGCGATTTCCGAAAGGTTTGATCTTCGAAATATCGTCTAGTTCTCACCTGCTGTGGAGAGGCGGAATTAGACGTGGAATCGCGAGAACTGAAAAAGTGGAGCTTCGGGATAGGATAGAGGATAAACTAAGCCACAGTAGGGATAGGTTATAAAGGGGAATTATAATAAAAAAGAAAAAGCAGGAGCAAGACCTTAAAATGGGTATGAAAAATTCAAAAAGGAAATATTGATCTTTGAGTGCACGGTTAATTCAGGTTAACCAGCAAAAGCCATCCTATCTTACTCGAAAGTGTCTCCCCTGACACTTGTGCAGGTGCGGGAATAGTAGGAAAAGAAAGGAAAAAAACGTGAAGTGTTATGCTTACCACAGCTGAGGCTCCGCTTTTCAAGGCATCAGACTGGGTTCGTTATCCTATCCACTCCTCCACACCCCCAGACCGGGTAACCCTAAACTGCCCACCAGCCCACCAACAACCGTATTACGTTTCCGACCCTCTGCCCTAGAACAACCTTACCTTGCAGCCGGGGAACTCAGACTCGCCCGACCAGAAATGATTAAGGGCACACCTTCCACTCAACAACCGTCCACCACCCGCGCATGTACATAATGCCATTCTCGCCTTCCAGCCCAGTTCCCCCCAAGATTCGTCCGAAAAGTTATCCATGTCCTGTCGCTGAATGCACTAAGTTGTTCACCTGCGAGCGCGGCATCAGGGACCACCTGTCACTGTACAAGGAACGCTTTCAAGACTACGCTTACAGGGCTTTAGAAGAGCAGTTCGCGTTCTGTTCCGACCCTTCCGAAACAAAGGTGGCTGAGATTGCCCCCGTCAAGAAGGCACCTCGTGAGAGTGGTCGTGAGAGTTTCAATTATCTCAGTGCTCATTACGAAGCATGGAAAAACAAATACGGTATGCATTATCTTTGTTCCCCCGTCTTTTTCTCTGTTTTTCTATTCATTGTTTTATATATAATCTATCATCGGCTGCCGGGGGAGTGAGTTATTGTGTGGATGAGAATGTGGGATTGATTTCGTGCTAATTTGAAGGTGCGGCGGATCCAGCTCAGAGCAACAAGGAGAGCTTCGAATCCAGACATCGACAGGCTGCCCGCAAATATCGTCTCAACAACAAGGAGAAGGTCCGACGTATGGTTAAGCTTAGCAAGTTCCGAGCCAAGGCCAAAAAGATGGGCTTCGGGGCTGACGAGGCCGAAGCCAATGCTCAACTCTGGATAGCTGCATGGGAGAAGAAGTATGCCGAGTCGACAACAAAGTGCGAAGCAGGAGAGGAGGACGAAGAGGAAATTGATACAATATCTTCCATGCAAACTATGCGGCCTATGCAACCTATGCAACCTATGTCGCCTATGCCGTCTATGCCATCCATAGGGTCGGTTCAGTCGATGCCGTCCTAGGCAGTCACCTTTTTTTTTTGTAAAGTGCTTAAGTTCTTTTGAGCTTTTATTGCCTTTCTACCTTCCTTTCTTCATTTCCTAATTTTCTCACTAGGCCCTGCTATCGAATATCTCTCCTCCCCGCTTATTTTTTCGCCTATTTTCCATGTCATCTGAGTTCGTTTTCATCGGCGGGGTTTAATAGGGTGTACTTTGTATGGCACGGGTCAGTCGGATTTCAGTAGATAAAATAGGGCTGCAAACGGGCAGAGTCGATGGATGGCGGGAAAGTATGGCTGGAGATGTGTTCTTTTGGTTCTATTTTTTGTTCCTCTTCCCCCTTTGCGGCGGTGATCATGAAATAAGTCTCAGTACGCATTATGATATGATGTCTCTCCTTTTATTCCTTCTTTTCTACTTCATCTGTAGATACCGAGATCTCGGTCTCTTTGGGCTTCTGTCGTTCATCACGCTTTAATGGCTTTGCTTATTCTATGGGATACCTGAGTCTTTTGAGATTTGTTTTTCTCTCACTTTTTCGCTTTCCGCAGTCGCGGGGAGTTCTCGTTATTTCCTCCAAGTCTAAAATATAACTTTCTCCACCCTCATTTTTTTTCTTGCCAATTTTGTCCACAAAAGAAAGGTATTACTTACCCTTCGATTTTTTTCATTTTTCATCTCTCATTGCACATGGCATGGGTGGGTGAAATTGGGATACCGGCGTTTTTTCTTTTTACTGAGAAAAGTATTCCGTGATACACGTGTTTTGTTACAGTTTCTCCCTCTCTTTCTTCCGTTTTTCCTTGCTTTCTCTCTTTCACTCCTTTCCCCCATAGTCTAAATCCTTTTCAATGCGGCAATCAGGAGGGTAAATTAGCGTGATAACGATGTTGTCGCCAGCGTTGAGTGAGCGACCGCGCTCCGACAAAAACGAGCCAATTCAACATCAAGAATTGTCCGTCTTTTTTATGCTTCACGATGCTTTCCTCTCCCGCCTTGCCAGTACTCCCGCGATAACGCGTGATATGTAACACAGCCGGATCTCTCACACTCTCCCTCCCCTCCACCCCTCTCCCTCCCTCCCTGCCTGCCCATCTATCTCCCGTACCATAACTATATCCCTTTGGGCAGCCTAGAATCACCCCCCGCTAAAGGTCTAGGCATCCAGATTCCCCCTATCTAGCTCATCTCTGATCACGAGTGTATTTTGTTTCACAGACACGGTCACTTCCAAGGTAACTGCATTACGTATCTAACCCAGCTCGTGCGTGACATGGCGATGAGTGGGGGCGGTTATTTGAATTTCGCCGGCGGGCGGGAAAAGGGTGATCCCGGCGATGCCGAAAAGCACTGCCTTCTTATATAATGCCGCCTACCACACCGATGCCACTTGTCGCTCTCCCTAGCCCTCGCCCCCTTTGCCATTTTTCTGTAGAAAGAGTGAATCTTTCAGCTTTCATGAATGTTCCAGACCATCGAGTCCCTCCCTATCCTAACAATTGCTTATAATCATAACATTCTTTCCTTCCTCACCATATCATACCCACAAACGATAATGTGATTATCTCGGAGCAGCATTTTTTTCTATGTACCGATTTTCTCAGCCCTCACGCAGCGACTCATAGATAGCTGCCCCTCCATCACAATGCATCTTCCATCCCGCTGGGTTAAGTCGGTTATCAGTATCATACGGTATCAGCTTACGAAGATTGGAATCCAACATCAAAGGCATGGAGTGCGTCCGAGACGAACACCGGCGCCGCAGCAAGGCCAGCGCAAGCAATAAGGTACAATGGCATTTTGATATGGGGCCGCAGTTATCCTAGGGACGGAGCTACCCGAAGCAATGTGGGGCGGATAGTGAACATTTTTACTTGCCCGCTTGTTATATCCTGCGTACTCAACTCGAGCAGAGGCGGTGGTGCGGGTACTTGGGCAGTCAAACATCGAATTTTTCTTAAAATCGGAGCGGGTTAAAGTCTCGCCGCTGGTTCCCTCCGACTAACTCGACCTACGGTAGCCGAGCGAAAAGGTAGAAGGGTAGAAAGAGAAACTGATTGGTAGCCTTATGGTGGGGTTTTTGTGTTATTTTTCTTTTCTTTCCTGCATGAGTTGGCGAGATTGGTTCTTGGTCGTCTTACCTGCATGAACCTTTGACTCCGCCTTTTGAGATCGTGGCATGTGAGCTTTTCTAATCGTTATGGGATCGTTGATCTTCCGCATGGCGGGACTCAGCCCAGATGTTTTCGTTTCTCTTAAACGGTTTATAAAGTATATCGACCGTTTTACCTTAAGACATTACGGTACTGGGAACGAACGAGTGGAAAGCTGCTTTTCGTTCAGTATTCTGCTGTATGATACATACTGTTTCTCCAGCTGCGACTGCTACTACTGCTATCACTACAGCAACCACACAACTACTATCGCGAAAGCTACTGCGCTAAGACATAGTTGCAGCTTCACCGAGTGATATTTTATTCGCTTGCGCAATGGGGGTCATTCCACGATTTGCCGAATCCACGAGCGTCCCTGATAACGGCGCACGGACGCCCAGTGATAGTTTCTATCTTGTTTTCGCACCAGCGGACTTCATCCATCCTGCCGCACTCCATCCGGGGTATATTCCGGGTACGAGGGATTCGCTACTGAAGGGGTTCGCTCTAGCCCCGTTGGTAATTGCAACCACCGCAGTTGGACTGAGGATTTATTCTCGATTGCGGATATTGAAGAAGCTGGGGTGGGACGATTGGGCCATTATTCCAGCCCTGGTGAGTGAACAGAAAAAGCGAACCTATCGCTTTAGACAGATCACCTTTTCCCTTTGAAGCTTCCTTGCTCGCGAAAAGGAGGGGATTTGTTTTTTTGCTGATGAATATCGGATTCCTCTTGAGGGTGCAGATAGCATATACCGCCTACACTGCGCTGATCATATGGGGTACGTCTCTGGGGAATTATGATACTCGCGACTGGATTCTGTGCGTAGGGTGCGAGGCTAATTCTAGGCGTCGTTTTGGGCAAAAACAGGAACTGAAAGCGCTGGTTTAGCGGAGCATCTATACAACCTTACTACCGAGCAGATTATCAATTGGTTCAAGGTCAGTATATTCGCATTTACGATTCTGTTCTCTCTTGCATTCATTCCCCACAAGACCCATACCCATACTCAGGTCGCAGTACATATGTGGTAGAAAAAGATGTTGACATACAATCATCATCGACGACAACAGGTCCAATACCTCCTCGTAATAGTCGCACCAGTGACCTTTCTGTTAATACGCTTCTCGATCCTCCTCTTCCTGCACAGGCTCGCTGGGAGTGGTGAGCCTGGCACTCAAATAATTATCAAAATCCTGCACGTTCTTAACTTCCTCTGGTACCCCGCTAGCGTCCTGCCTCCCGTGCTGATGTGTGCTCCGAGGGAGATGCGGATGTGGGATATTATGGCCATTATGAGGGCACAATGCTTCCAGCCAAAGGTTGTTGACAGCATGCAGATTAATTCTACATCTATGGTCGTACTCAGTGCTTCATTTGATGTTGCGTGCTTGCTGTTGCCCGTGCGCCTGGTGTGGAAGCTGAGGATGTCGACGAGGAAGAAGGTGATGATTTCTAGCCTGTTCGGGGTGGGGATATTGTAGGTCCTGCCTTTTTTGTGTTGAATATGAGTGGGTTGCTGATTGGAGCAGAGCTTGTATATGTGGAATTTTGAGAGCGTATTTCATGGCAAGGTTTCTAGAAAATCATGGGGCTAGTTTTGATTCTACTTGTATTATTCCCCCACACCTTGTCCCCGTTTTGTGCATATACTCACATAGTTAGGGAATATGGTGAACCCTCTGATTTGCGCGCAGATGGAAGCCTGTCTTGGTATCATTACTGCCTGCGGGCCCTCTCTGAAGATGCTTTATAAGCAACTCTACGGTACTCCAGAGCAACCAACCGGCAAGCAGCCAACCACTGGGAGGTCTAGCTTGACTGGTGCCAAAATATGGTTGAATAGATCGAGGCCTGGGGCAGAGCCTGCTTCCTTGGGTGAGACGGTTATGAGTAGCCCGCCGCCATGAACCCTCGATGCCAAGCCTTCTTTCCATTTTTTTCATATCGGTACTTTAACTGGAAGACCATGCCGACCTAGTTCGGTGTCCAGGCTATGACGGAGAAAAAAGCCAACGAAGATACACGATTGGCAGGAATTTTTCAATCGCCTCCGTCAAGGTATTCTCGCCCCTGATCATTAGGGGGTTTCAATTGCCAGAACTTTCCACGAGTCCCCCACCCTTCGGAGGGTTTCGCAGAGCAGCATTTTAGGCTCCAGGGCTCTCCAAGCACGGTGGCTCTCATGCATCAACTTCATATTTACGACCCGGGGCAGGACGCTATGGCGTTAGATAACTTAGATGATATAGGGGGGAATAACCAAATAGGATCGATGAATGCTCCTAGGCCACAATTAAAGGATTTAGCTAGGGAACTTGTTTGGTAACATAACATCCGTGTAACGGATTTAGTGAAACAATGACAAGGCAACCCACAGCTTGTGCAATACTTGTACAGGAGCCAATTTCTCGTGCCTACCTCGCCCCACCACTAGTTGTTCGCCATACATACATGCACGCTGTCGTACGACTCAATCTCGCCGCAAACTCCGTGACCATGCAGATCATCCGGGGGCCCTCCCCTGGACGGCGCCCATCTCTCGCTGCACTGCTAGCAAAAGCCTAACACCTGAAATCGCCGCCTCCACTCTACCTACACTGCCGAGGATGCCTAAGCTAAACCCACAATGCACCATAAACGCACTGCCAAAATGACTGCAATTTCGCAAGAGTTTCTGCCATTGGTTTACAGGAAGAATGGCATGATATGGGATGGCACACCTGGAGCAACATAAGCGCCAAGATGCGATGCCTCGCCACAAGCGCTGCTGGGCTGTGCAGCACCACGGCCCAGGGGGGCGCGGGTATGAACGGGGACGTTACCGGAGAAGAGAAAGGAACTCCTACTAATTTCTTGGGGGTGACCTTTCAGGCTTTGCACAGTAAAGTACAGTACCCTTCTATGAAGCAATGCTCCTGTCAGATTAACAATATATTATTTAGTCAGAAGGAGAGCGCTCATCAATGGTCACTCGGATGGGCGATTGCGGGAGGGGTCGGAAATAGCCGCACTTGGTATCGGAAACACCCGCACTCTTGTGGCCGTAGCGACACACGCTTGCACTAGTAGAGGGACACAACCCATGCAAAGTTTTCCCCAGTTCTCCTCCCCCCCTTCTCGCCCCCCCCCCACCCAAGTCTTCCCTCCTATTTCTTAACTTTCCTCACGACTTTCCTTTCTACATACTCAGTGGGAGAAAAACCGTGAATTCCATCTTCGCCTAATAACAAACTCCGTGTCTTCACTTGAGCCACTCTGCTCCGCTGCGTAAAACCCTCATCGTCAATCATTTCCTCGGCATCGATTATTTTCAGCAGGAGTTAGCTTCGGGTAGCGGATGCTTCTGGGTAGCTCTTTAGTTCTGAAATGCACTTGCTTGACCTCCTCAATGGAACTGCTGTCTTCGGAGAGGGTGCCTAGATCTTGTTTTTGTCTTTTAACCTTTCATTTATATATATATATATCTTTTCTTAATGCCATTTTAGGCCCCTGTTTGGAACGCAAAAAAAAAAGTGGCATGTTTCTGACTTTTGTGCTACTTTTTGTTACAAATGAGATATTGCAGTATTACACCTTTTAGCTCAACTTATATAGGCCTTCTACAAGACTTTTCCCACCACTGCAACAGCCGGAATGGGAGCTACTACTATCTAGATCTGGATCTTTTTTACATACCTATTGGTCGAGAGGGTTAAGCTAGAGTTTTAGCAGAAACTGAGTTTTTAGGAAAAATAGCATTTTATTTTTAAAATGGAGGCGCACCTGATGGAACCCTATTATTTTCACTTATCTTCGTGTGTTGCTGCTATAAGCGTCGCTGGGTTTGGGAATTGAGAGGCAGTGGAAACTCCTCTTCTGCGGGTACCCTCCTCATATGCTGAATCCTTAGCTAGCTTTCATGTATGTCACAGTACGGTATATATATGGATGGTTTTTTTTGAAAAGAAAATGACAATGCAGGACGGGCAAGGGGTGTTGGTTGATGTGCATTACATACATACAATATGCAATATGTACCTCAGTTCCTTGATTTCAAAAAGCAATAACACCTGGCTTAAGTTAGTGTGTGGGGGAATCTCCCTCCGAGGTCGAAAACGGACTCCTGCGTTTCGGTTTCCCAACACTTTTTTTTTTTTTTTTGCATTTGAATTTGCCAACAATACAGTGTGATACTTGGACAACGATATTCAGAACCACATTACGATAATAAAAAAACCGTATTCACGAAAGTAAGTGAAACCAGGGTAAAGATTTTAATAATATTTATGCAATTCTTAGTCCAACCGAGATGTTCCACCTTATAATTAAGCCTCGAAAATTAAACCAACAAATTATGATACCGTACGGTGCTTCCCCAAGCTATGATTTCCCCAAAACGTCCGCATAATAAATAAAAAATCCAGAATGCACCCATCCAGCCCGTCCCTTATTTCTCTTGCCCCTCCCCTCCCCCAATACCCAGCCTACCAACAAGCAGAAGCCCTCACACACTTCCTAAAACCCACACGCGCTCGGTGCCGCCGGGCTCCAACTCACGTTCACGCTCCCGAGCATGACCGCCTGTCCACCCGTCAGGGTATCCAAGGCAGCCTGCGAGAGCACAAACGTACCGGGGGCCGCCACGTCCACCGCGACGATATTGATGGTCTGGGGAGTGCCGGGCGGAGGAGGCGTGTACGTCAACTGGTAGCAGGCACCGCAATTGGGTGAGTTCCACCCCCCGATCGTGCCGGACCCGCCCACGTTGGGGAATCTGGGAATGCTTCCGAGGGTGTGGTAGCCCTTCGTGTAGAGCCCGTTCGGACCATCGCTGCAGGCTAACTCGAGCGTCGAGAGGTTGGCGTTGTCGTAGGTGTTGTCGTATTTAGCCACACCGGAAGTTTGGGCCAGGGTGAGGGTTATGGTGGTGGCCGCTAGGAGCAGGATTGACTTTAGGAATTGCATTTTTTAATTTTTTTTAATTTTCTCTTCCTAGTTGTCACTATTGGAGTGATGTGGTGTGTGTGGGTGTGTGGGGGGTGGTCTTGTCTTTCGTGAGGAAAAAAAAAACGAGTGATCTTGGTGATGATAAGAGTAGCTAAAGAGAGGATTGATAGAACTCGGATACTGGTATGATGGTGGTAGTGAGTGGTATTTCATAGATGGTACTGAGGGTTTATATACATCTTCTTTCTTCTTCTCAATAGAGGTTGTTTCCTCTCTCTCTCCCGCCTCTAGGTATCTCTCGATATTACTCAAGGTACTGTACCCTCCTCTAAGTCCCGCTCGTATCTTATGTTGATTAAACATTGTACTAGTAAGGAGACCCGCCGGCCCGAACGGAAGTAAGGGTATTGTGCAAACACACAAAGGAATCACCAGACCATATGTCGATCACCGTTCCCCTCACATTACTGTACTCGTGCACATAGCCTCGTATCTTTCCACTTTTTCCTTTCCGCTTCATACCGCTCACTCAGAATAAGATAACCTAAACCCTTTTTGACGGCAGCGGGGACCCGCCATGCGATACAAGAAAGAGAGAGAGAGAGAGAGAGAGATAGAGATAGGTTCACGAGTCTTGTTTTTTATCTGGATATCGTAACTGTGTAACAATGACTGTATACTGTACTACCAGAATAACGGGAGGGACGTTTCTGTTACTATTTATGGCGGTTGTTGGTTATTATACCAGTTATTAAACACCGGATTTAGGTATTGGCTCCTTAGTGAGATGGAGAGAGCGGGGAGGGGCGGGGGCGGGGGGGCTGCGACGACGTAATGTTTTTTCTCCCATTTCCATTTCTCCCGGAATTGGGCGGAAACTAACTGACTTGGGAATCAATGACTCGTGGTGAGAAATTCGCAAATGGAAAGTTTGATATGGTCGAGAAGGATTAAGTGCAATTATGACTTTGCGGGTTGGCTGAAAAAAAGTGCAACGGGAAAAAGATGGAGCTGGGGGGGGAGGAGGAGCCGGACGCCAAACAAATGACAGCTGATAGATATGTGCACATGTGGACTTGTTTATAATTTATACTTGAGGCAGATCGGAATCACATCACCGTCAGGTGTTGCACCGGTAATTGTTTAGAGATTCGAGATTTTGGGCAGTTGGAATATGGGGAAGTCACGTTTTTTTTCTCTTTCTTACCCAGGCTTTTGTTGTCCCTGTCACGCAAGGTTTCATGGCGGGATTTTGCAACAAAAAACTTCAAGGGTTTTATTATTACTCGAGGCTATGATATCCCGGCCCAACCGACGCTTCTGACCTACCAGATTCCGCGCAACCAAAGCTTTTGGCACTTCTCAAGGTATATCATCATACCGTACCCGTAATTTTCTGACGTTTGCGAACTCAGCTGCGGGTAAGAAATATAAAAAAAAAAGGACCGGAGCCTCAATAATCATTCACGAATTTGGTTGTATCATAGCCCGTGTTCTTAAACGTCAGAAAATTATGATACGAGTCAGACTTGAGCTGGCCCGACCGATCCCGATGATCCCTCCGGCCCCACTTGCCAGACCTTGTGAACCCCATGACTTGCTCGAGTATGGTGCCTGGCACTTTAAAAAAAAATCAATCAAAAGCAAACTCAATAATAATATCGGAAAAATTTTCCAACCAAAAACTATATCTTTAGGAGGGCATGGCTTCATAAGAAGTTCTCAGAGAGAAACCCTTCTCCGGTTCTATGTTTTTCCAATTCCCAATAAGAGCAATATTCGTGGAAGATAGTGAGATTTTCGAAATATCGTACCCGCTCATCGTTCTTTCCAAGGCTATTTTAGTCGCAGCACAGCTATTTTGGATGTATCATACTCGCGGCAAGAATAAGTCCTGAGACAACGGGCGCAACAATGGTCCCCAGCCAAGCTTCCACCATCATGATAATCACAATAATGATTGCAATTACAACCACAACTATAAGGCCTGTTAATACTGAGGCCTGTATGTTTGTGTTCCTCCTACCCTCCCGGATCATGGGATCTAGAAATAGGACCTCTGATTTTGACTGGCATTGACTTGAGCTGTTTGTGGTGTTGCGATGGTTGAGGGCCGCGGTGAATTGTGGTTGCGCCCGTTGTCTCTGGACTTATTCTCGCCGCGAGTATTATGTAAGCAAATGAATTACCATCAGTGTTGACTTCAAGTGCCATATGATACTCGTACTTAGGCATGTTATCATTGAAAGCGTCGAGAGCGATGCAATAACCTCAAGATATTATGCCAATTTAATCTGGGAGAAGCTAAAACCCGAAGCTCTTCCGGATAACTCGTTTCTGTCCTCTTGTATACATGGGCATTTAAAAAGTCTCCAGACGCTTTTGTGCCAAGATACAAGTAGGTATGATACAGTACTGGGTGCAGGGGGGGGCGAAGCTTTTTGAATGGCCAGGCAGATTTAGGGCACAATACGAGGCTTAAAGATTCATGTTGGGGTATCACTTTTATACAACCTCCGTACCGATGCTTAAGAACTCCAATAAACGCGAGAACATGATACGGGGCGACGAGCCAGGGTGGCAGATATTTTGTGACGCTACATTCCATACAAAAAAAGGCAGAAATCAATCAAGATCTTATCAACTAGATGGAGGCGATAGGAGATGAGTGAGCTTTCCATGCACAATGTAAAGCTAGGCTAGGCTTCATGACAATTGTCAAAATATTAAGCGTTCGCTCACTCCTTATGGCCATTGTTGTATATGATAACATCTTGATTGATTTCTGGTTTTATATGGGAATATACCGTTACAAAAAACCTGTTACCTTAGTCTATGCTAGTGTAAGTACTGTAAGGACAACAGCAGTAGAAAGGCAGGGAGCAACGACCGCGACATAATACCGCTCTCTGCCCTCGGATATGCGCACTCCTAGGTCGGGAAGAGGCATGCAGAGTGGAGACATGTGCCGGTATGAAGTATAGGAATCAATGGAACCAAACCTCATGCACCCCGCCTCACCACTTTTCTTTCCAATCCATTCCCTTGAGACGGAGTCAGTGGGAGGAAGGGGTACATACTCACTGCAGCCATGGCCTCAACCATGAATTTCGCCGATTCCCTGGCTCCTTGAAATTGAGCGCGTGCAGGGCCTAGGAATGACAAAAGAAAGCCTCAAATCCCCAACATCAAATCTCCATCGTCTTATTTATATTCGAGCACCGTTCAATCCTCCCTTCACCTTCGTACCTTCTCAAGGCTTTGAGAGTTCGGGTGGGCAATAGGAAGGCATCAGGGAAGCAAGGGGAGGAGGCGGGGAGAGTTATATTACAAGATGGTAATAGGTCTTGGCAAGGGTTAGGTGTCTAAAAGGCGATCTCCGAGGAGGCACTGACGCCATATAATTGGACCCAGCCTTTCCCGGCTGAGAATGGGCCATTCCGAACAGTTCCTGGGCAGAACTCCTGCAAAGGGTTTTTTTTGCTCTGTCACAGCTCACTCGCAATGGACGCTAACATCGAGATTGAAATTTTCTTTGAACACCTGTTCAGGAGCGAGAAAAAGTGTATTATATAACGGTAATAGTCCTAAAACGACGATGCATCAACTAGGAGGTATTTTTATAAGGAGAGAGCACTTACCATCGTTACTGGAGCACGTGCCACCAAAATCGACGAATTGAAACCACGACACCGATCGCCATTCTGCATGAGCTACTGCGACATCTTGAAATCCCTTTGCAAAGCGACTGATTCCACGCATCATGATGGCCTTAGGTTGGTGCCGCGAACAGGACCACCTTTTTTTCCTGCAGCTCTGGATCATGGCCGTTTTTCAGGGCACTAGCGTTCAAGTAGCCGTGGGGAAATCCGGCGGGTGTTATTTTATGGTGGGAGTTTCTATTTGTCCTCCATCAGTAATTGGACAGTCAAATTGGGGTATACGAACCTTTTTCTAGTGCTTTTCCCTTCCCTCTCTTGCTTTTTTTTTTTAATTTTTACTTTTTCGCCCTTATTTTTGCTTTTTCTAACTCCAGCCTTTTCGATAATCTGCAGACAAAAACCACCACCTCCTTGAAAGTATCTCTATATACTCATATCTAGTGGGTCACACACGGTAGGCACTGTCCCCAAGTCAAGGAGGCTGCTTCTGCCCAAAACCATAACATCGGTGACACCGGATGCGTCTCTGTGATGACATGTGGCAATTGAAATTCTCGCATATGAAACCGGTTTTCGAGAAGCTCGTCTCAACAAAACTCACTCACAGCAGTCCCTACAGCTAATGAGCTTAAACGCGACCGCGCGCTTCTCGCGTCTATTCTGGCGATGCGGCAACCCACCAATTATTCGGCAGCAGGCGTATCCTCCCTTGCTTGAACGATTTTTAGTATATGTATGGTACTTGGTTATCCCTTTTCGCCTCTTCGATGTTCCACTTCCTCATTTCCTACAATTCCTATACTGCCTTCAATTTCCTGCCTTGGCACATTTTCTCGCTGAGAATATGGACGAGCAATGGCTCTCTCTATGCCTCGACGAGGGGTTAGTGCACCCAACACTCGACAGAAGAGTCTACGTCTTGGAGAAATACATCATTAAGAAGCAACTGTCTCACGGCGAGAGGGGTCACAACGGCTACGTGCCTATATATTCCGCCGTCAAAAAACGAGACGAGAACGAAATTCTAGCCTTGAAGCTTGTTCAGGAGCATACCTCTATACCCGTTCCAAAGGTGGTCCATTCTGGCAATGGGTACGTTTATGTCAGGAGTGAGAAGATAACCTCCATAAGAGCAATAACTAACATAAAGCTGTCATTTCTAGATTCACTGTTTTCGAGCGATTCCCGGGGGTGATAGTGGACGACAAAGAAACCTGGGAAAAGGTTACCCCAAGACAGCGAGAAGCAATAAAGCTTCAGGTGCAAGGATACATCCAGGAGCTTGCCAGCATCCCTCACCCAAGCTCTGGGGTCCGAAGCCTCGTGGCGGATGGGCAACTCATGCACAATCAGTTACCCGACCCAGGCCCGTTCCCGTCCACAAGGGCTTTCCTAAAAGCTTACGACCGAGAAGATTTCTTTTTTGGATATCTGATCAAGCAAATAGACCCAGATAGCACTCCGGTGTTTTCGCATTTCGACTGGGCCCTCTCGAACATCGTCCTGTCTCCAAACATGGACACTGTCATGGGAGTGATCGATTGGGAGCGTGCGTGCTTCTTTCCTGAGGCCGGGCGGTGTGTTCACAGAATGTGCCACAAGTTGCCTGGCTGGGAGGCGTTGTTCGACGGCATGGTGTTTCCCAAAGACGTAAGTGGGAACGGAGATGGCCGAGTGGGTACGGCCGAGTGATGAGTGAAGCAGCGGGATCTACTGATCGCAAGCAGGGTTTAGGAGAATTGCCCTTTCTGTTTTACTTTTTTTTTGTTCTTTCTTTTTTTCTTGGTAGCATCTTCTTTCTTTCCAATCGTTTTCAAGACTTAAGCGGGACTTAAGCGGGGGAGAGCGGGGTGGGAAGCATATTCCTAGACTAGCACGAATGATGTTTCCGGGTTACCGGAATGGGTGAAACGCCCAGAAATCCACCTCATCGCATTTGCCTGGATGAGCTTCATCCTTCGCCGTGACATCCGTGCGTTCAGAGATTCTAGCCTGTCATAGATTAGAAGGGAAAGAAACCACGAGTAATCAATCCGCTGTATACCGTATACGGATGACATGACGGAGTACTCATGTATATGCAATATCATACCTGGTCCCACAAAGCCTTGTGTATTGAAACATCGCGGGCACTCTATTACATAAAACGAAAGTCCTCCATTCGAGGTTTTTTTTTTTCCCTTCCGGGGCCCGGGATTGGAGTTCTATTGGTTGTTGCCTCCGAGGAAATATGCTTTAGCCAAAAGTTGTAAGATTTAATGAGGGGGGCGGAGGGGAGGAGAGAGGGGAAAAAGAAAGAATCTTGGGTTTGACTGTTGTTAGCATAAGTGAATAATGAGCGAGTGATATCTTGAGTATCTTACCTCGCTTAAGCTCTCCTTCCTTCCTTGCGTAAGCATTTGTCCCCCTTTTTTTTTTTCTTTCTTTTTCCCAAATGGAATTTTACTTTTCTCACGTGGCCTTACATTACGTGCATGGGGAGTTTACGTTACAACAAGGAAAAAAAGAAGAACACTTTCAACGTGCACGGTCGTTCGTCCGACCGCGGTAGAAACGTGACATGGCCGGCCAATACTCGTATGATACTTCGAGCAACTGCACGATAAACATTTCTGGTCGGATTCTCAATGAAGCCTTGTCATCTGCCGGGAGACAGTGTTCCGGGGGATCAATGGCAGAAAGGGCGGTGAGTAGTAGTTCTAGTGGGCTAAGAGCGTTAGAGTCGGGTGAGGCTTTCAAGAAGTGGAAAGAGAGAGATCTAGGAGTGGACAAGGTATAATTGCTCAAAGTCGCAGGTGCCCCCCCCCCCTATAGTACGGCACATTACTCTGACAAAAAGAACTTTTGGCTTCCATGGAGGTGGATAATAAGAAAAAGAAATTCAAACAGCTTTTGTTGCCGGGTAGATCCGTTCACAAATCATCACTCGGTTTGGAAAGTATGATGAGGCTACGAGGAAGGGATCACGTAAATGCCTACTCGAGTACACTATATGCCCTCACCTTATTTCATCCCTCATGTGATGGATGGATGTCACCTGCCTACGCGGCGGTGAGGAAATTAAGCGTGCGCGATGACCGCTCCATGTTTCTCTGGCATTCATCCTCGAGTAACACAGTTGCACTCGCCTTTTTTTTTTGTGCCCCCATAGTTCTAAGCCGCTGGCGTCCCCGTTCCCCCAGTGAAGGATCACCATGATGATAAGTTGCTTTACTGCTGGGGGGAGGGGGAGTCCTTTAGGAAAGGAAGGAATATACCGAGAGATGCTTTAGAACTTTCTGTTCATTTCCGCCCTACGTCATATCGAGGCCTTTTAACAATTTTTTTTTACAATTAATACCCCGCAAAGAAAGCAAACCCCTCTTCTCTCTCCCTCCGAGGAAGGGCTGACTAATAGGAATCTTTTAATTTAAGGTTTGAAACACACCACCTCACCGCCTAAAATAAAATAAAAAACACTCAACAGCCCTTCCACCAAGTTGGTCCTATCAGAAGTTAAGGACTCCTTTTTTACTCGTACTGTGACCCGAGCGATCCAACAAAAGTAGATCCCCCACGTTTTGCACCCCATCCCGTTCGCAAAATCCCCCGGTAGATGGGCATAGACGTGTTGCTATGATAATAAGCGGCTAGCTAGGTGCCCATAGCGACTGAGCCGCATTCTACCGGTACTGAGTATGGACTAGTGAGGGGCGTGAAGTTCAAGCAGGGCCCGCTGTATCGGAAAATATAATAATTCAAGGTACAGGAGTGGTGGAAGTTTCACTTAGTGTCCGACTGGGGGATATCTCAAGGCTTGTCGAGCATCCAATTATAACGATCCTATCTTGATCGACGGCAAGTGAGGTCATAACTAAAAAGGGTGGCATTCCTTGGTTTGGATTGGTGGCTCATCGAAGTTGTGGATTGTTGTTTGCTGCTGGCGCATTTAAGCCCAGATGAGTTGTGTCGCTCCTCTACTCTATATACATACATTTGCAGATATAGTTTCGCCTCGGGGGAACAAGTATGGCACACTCGTGCTAGACAATGGGAAACCTGCCGGTGTGTGTGTGTGTGTGTGCTAATGAAGCATAATGAACAGAGTTACACATAGGCCTAGAGAGCGCGTGAGATATATTCATCAAGTGTAGTAACTTGAGGTCTAACTTGCGGTTCGACCAACTCTACTAGGACATTAGGATACCTGGCAGTATCATAAAAGGTGAGTGGAATTCAACTCCATCCTCTAGTGTCTAAAGGCAAAAGAAGATGCCTCGAGCAACAACCTCCCTCATTGTTACTGGACATGGATTGAACCGGAGAGAACTCCGTTGCAAAGATTATATTAGCTTGTATGTTGTTAGCTTTTGGGAGTAGAAAGTTGTGTAACCAGGAGCTAGCCAGCCTAGCATCCCCCCCACCGGCTCGCTCCCATTCCAGCCGTATGCAGGCTTGATTGTACCGGTATATCTTTCATCCTTGCCGTTAAGAAACCCATCTAGCCAAGTAACTTACCCATCTTCTTCACGAAACAGGCCACTTGACTTCTGATATTCTGCTAGTGCTCAAGTTTGCCTTTTTGCGCTATTCTAGCCTACCAAGTAAGGTCTTGTGCTCGTGTTCTTTTTTCTGTTGAGAGTGCCTTTCCTTTCGATGTATGTCTTCGTACAATCTTTTCTTCTTCTTTTTGCTCCTGGGTCATTAGAAAAGTTTTCTCCTCTTAACTCCTGCTTACCAGTAATTGGTTTCTCACTAGGACCGTGAGAAATGACCTATATGCCCCATTTGCTCCCCAATCCTATCAGCCGTATTCTACTTTGCTCCCGTTCCCCTCAACAAAAAAGCCCCACGCGACCTCCTTCCTACGGAGGTACAGTACAGCGTGTAAGTTTTGTAGGTTCCACAAACGAGGACTGCCACCCTCACCCCCTGCGTAACCTTCAAAACTTACACGCTTTACCTCCGTAGACGAATACCGCCTCCTAGCGGTGGGGTAAGCGACTTGGCAAATGGGTGAGCTAAAAAACTACACTAGTGCCTTGATGTCCCCGTAGGCAAGTTGTGTAGTTAGTTGTTGGGATATCCTCTCGACCGAGAGAGCTAGACTACTTGGTGATTGGGATAGAGCATATACCGTAAGAGTACGGTTCTATAGTAGCGCGATCACTTCTAATAGCATTAGGTAACTTAGATTGTAAGAGCTACAGCAGCCCCCCTTCTATATATGCAATGCATATATTCATTCAAGTCACCCGTCTATCGCTTCATCACCCTCGCCAACTAGCCCTTAACTTAGCTTATTTACTGTCGTCAGTTTAGAGGGAAGATGGAGCGAAAGCCTTCCCTTGCCATTGCTCCTCATTACCTAGGGTATTTGAAATATAGAGATAGACTTGCCTCTATCCATCGACTCCCGTGGGGATGAATAGGCTAAGGAAAACATTTTTTTCTTCTTTCAAAACAGCGACTCGTGTGCTCGGGATGACGGAGGTCGATTTTGGTTAGGTAAGCCTAGGATTCTTCTGATTAGTGAGCACCCTTGATCAGTATGGAAAGCTGGCAGGCCAAGGGAAACTTATTGGGAGTGGGGTAGTGCGGCAGGATGGCCGAGAGGACAGGGGTGATTCCAATACTATGGGCTGTTCTTCAAATGCCAGGAGATATCCATTACCTAGCTTAGCTGCTAAAGAAAAGCGGATGCAGTTTAGTATGTAGCACCACAACCCGCGGGTTCTTCCAAAGAGCTAACTAACTCTAGCAGGAACTGGGTGGACCAGACCCGGCCCGACCCCAACGAAATTTTGGCCCAACCCAAGACAGCTTAACCCAAGGAATTGTAACCCGAGCCAACCCAGTGAGCCTGGGTCAGGCAAGGAAGGGAGGATGTGGGACAGGAGAAAAAGTAGATAAGGTCAGGACCCAAAGACCATGAAAATTGTGCCTAACCTATTATGCCGTGCCACCTATAATACAATGAATGCCGAATATTGTAAGAATCCTGAATGGAGCCGGCTCAGAGCTTCCAGGACTGATGGAGGACCCCCAGTGTCAGGAGAAAAACCCGCAGCCACTACTACTTGCTTCGTTATGAGAAAGAATCATCTTAAGGAAGGAACGGATTTGCTGCGTACGTGGACTTGGGGTGAGGAGAGCTATTTTGGATATATAGATCCAACCTTAGGAAAGCTTATAGCAAGTGATATCTTAAGGCAGCTATACTTCGAGCTTAGAGCCTGGTATAAACCACCCAGACCCAATTCGAAAGTCGGACCCAATGCCCCGAATGAGATTATCACAAGTCATGAATATTGAATATAGCACTCTTTTATGATCTTGTCGATGCACAAGTCCCTGATGGCTTTCGGCGGTACGTTTGGAACCCAGAACTCCCTCCTGCCCTCTAAACTCTACTCGAGTACTATGCCCATGGTTGGAGCCTACTTTTTTTTCTTCGTCACTACCTTCGCAAACCTAATTGTCCCTTTTCATAAGATATCCTATCATCAGGTACTCCCAGCTATCGATATTTACGATTCCCCATCTCTCTCAAGGGAGTATGTGCTCTTAGAGTGTATGCAACATTTTAATAATAACAATACCGTCGCTCAAAACCCCGAGTGGAAAATCCAAATCCACCTGCTAGTAGGGTAAGCATCCGCTCCCACGATAATTTCACATGAAACACTTAGCTGGCGCAGTGGTTAAGGTGTTCGGGGGCCAATCAGTACTCGTTCAATCAGCAAGATTCCAGGAGTTCAGTTCCCCACTAGCAAATGAGCTATTATCGGGCGATGATGATGCGTCACACGGGGAAGGAAGGAAAAACAACAAACCTTGCACTCTAGGGCACTGAGGGATCGAAGATCTAGCTCTTCTTCCTAAGGCTGTGAGGAAAATTAGTTCCTGCTATTGGGCGGCAGGATCCATATGCCTCGGGGGGTGAGGTGTGCGATCGGCGGGGTAGCAGAGGGTGAAAATAAGTGCCTGTTCGGCACGTGCCAATAAAAAGTTGTGGTGAAAAGAAAGAAAAAAAGCTGAAAATAGCATACGATTTCGTGAGGGGTCATTGGGGGCGCCTTGGGGATATTCCTGTTCGGTGATCGCTGGGATAAAAGTCGAAACTTGCTGGAAACAGCTCTATGCCTACAAATTCAGGAGAAATATGGAGTAAATCCCGGCTTTCTGTGTTTCATACAGAGCCTATTGATATTACAGCTACTTGAACCCGATTGACTTGGACGTTATTCGGTGATAATGATGGGATGAACAGTGTTAAGAAAAAGGAGGGAGCCTGATTTTGTTCTTTTATCTTCAGCACTAAAGCCTAATATCTCTTAGTATGATAGAAACACTCACAAGAGATATCACGGCATTTGTGCGCGCGCCGAGCACCCCTTCAATACAAGAGTTCTTTTTTTTACTGGGAAAAATGTTGGAGGAACGCTTTTATTGCTCGGAGTGTTACTGCGTCCAAGAGATCGGTGGGACAAAGTCTCAGTCTAAAACTCCAGTAATTTATTCACAATTAAGGGAGGATGCTTTCCAGATCCCGCTACTCTCATAAACAAGACATCTTGGACACAACCCACCGCGCACTAAGGGGTATTATGAAAGCGTTGCTTTAGAAAAAAAGGCCCTGACCAAGGGCCGAAAAAGAATAAAGAATTGGTTTGCCAACCCCTCATTTGAAAACAAGAAAACTGCGAAACTTAATCCCGAGCTTCACACTGACTCCCCTGGTATGGTACTGAAGTGACTAAACTAGTCTGTGAAGGTTGCCCGTCCTTCACCAAACTCCCGTTTCGCGATTGGTCGCCTTGTAAGTTTACTATATTTCGTCAGAGAAACAGTCAGCTGTGAATAGCCGCTCCTTACTACAAGTATCTATAAAAGGAGTAAGATGAATTTAATGCCATGAAATTCTCAGCGAAGCCTAAGCTTCTGCCAGAAATTATCTAAGACTTTTATCGTTCGAAATAGTACCACAGAGTTGGCGCTCAGTGACGCTTGAGTGAGGAAGTGGCCAGGACACAATCCGTCCCCAATTACAACTCTTTGGCTCTCTTGACACCTCATGTCCAATTCATAAAAAGAGATCAGTGATATCAACAAAGATTAGCCACAACTGGGGGCCCGTAGCATTTTATCACAAGAAATCACTCGTGTCGTTGTCCCAGGGAATCACCTAATCGCGCCTGGACTCGAGTACAGCGCTGCGCTCCCGGCGGCAGACTTGGAAGTAAGACACAATTCCCTAGGTGAGCGCTGCGGCAAATAAAAACTAATTTGAGACTTGCCATCATAAGTAGACACTCCAATATCCAGAGGCTCCCTCTGTGGCGCCGTGGCCAATGTTGGCACTATAGGGCCGGGAGTTTTTGGTGAAGCTGGAAAAGATGATTGAGGTTGCGCTCTCAGGACTTAGTAGATGGTGTCCACCCGGGCTGAGCATATTGCCCTCCGAGCCCGATGGAATAGGTCCCGACTTTCACTGAATGGGTGAAACCACAGTCTAGCATCATAAGGGTATTTCTGTGCCCCGAGCCACGTATTCAGTGGTTCGCGACCATTGCCCGAAGACGAAATCTTGAAGTTTGCTAGGGATTGATCGATGGTTTTGTTCTTTGGGTGCTCTGAGCTTTTATACATAATAGTAACTTCGCACTTATATGCAAAGATTGTGTCCTAACTAACGCACCATACCAAAAGTCAATCAACAGAAAGCCTAGAACTTACTTACGAGCTTAAAGCACAGACCATATTGCGCCACCGTCTTTTTAGGTGACCTCTCTTGTGTTACCCTCCCCAAACTTAGATCAGACAGGGTCACAGCACACCACTTTGAGCCTCACCACAACCATGTCGGAAGAAGCGCAACGACAAGTCTTCAAAGAGGTATTCATTCTTCCAAACATCCCCCATTTGGACCAACTGACAAACCCCCCAGCTAAAACCCCACTGCATAAAAGTCAGCGAAACTATCTTAAAACCGACTCCCGATCCTAGAGGACTATCCACATCTCTAACCCAGCTCCTTCAAACACTAACCACTACCTCTGGGCGTCATGGCGAAGTCTTCAACCGTGCTCTGGGGGATTACGTCTTCTACCCGCTCTCTCACATATTCCGGCAGCACCAAACCGTGAACGACGGCGCGTTGGAGAAGGCTTTGGGATGCGTGCGCATTCTGCTGAACACCTGCTGGCGACTTGACATGCCAGCGGAGCAAGCGAAGCAGATGCTCATCATGATCACCTTTGTAATAGCAGGCACGCCTGGAGCTCCTGTCAATGCGAATAGAAGTGAGGAGACGAAGATTGAGGGCATGAAGTGTTTGCTGGCGCTGTTCGAATGTGTGAAGAGGGCCGAGAAGGGAATTTTGGGAGATGCGGAGTCGTTGCCGGCACTGGGTCACAGCGTTACCGCTATACTTGAGGTTGCAATTTCTACGACATCTCCACAGTTACAGATGGTTTCTTTGGAGAGTTTGGAGGCACTGCTGTTCTCTTGCGTCACGGATTCGGATATCTTCGCTAGCTTTTATCCTGGGGTCGTTAGTGGGCTGGCAAAGGTCATTGGCCTAGGGCCTACCACAAAACGCCCATACGAGGTCCTCGCCCGCTGCGTCAAGGTGCTGAGCTGCGTGATCTGTGAGGTTCTCGGGGATGCAAACGTAATGAACCTCCCTACCGAGGAAGGAAACAAAGGGAAGGGGAAAGGGAAGGTGGAGAGCGAGGGCTTGAAAGTCCACCGGACAACATCCTGGCTCACCGCTACCGCAACACAAACCAAATCCGCGCTCGACAACATCCTCCGCCTCCGCGGTCACTCGCATAGTCATGTTCGCAAAGCCGTATTCGAATTATGTCGGGACCTGCTCGAGAACTGCGCAAAGTCTCTCGTTGAAGCACTCACGGCCATCATCGAAACTATGATCGTTCTTGCTGGGGATGAAGACGACAGTCTCCGGAGTATTTCTGAGAACACTCTACGTGTCGCGGCGATGAGCGAGAGCGTCAAGGAGACGATACAAAGCTGTGTTCATGGCTGGGCAATTTCCTTACCAAGGGTCATGGCTGGAAGTGAAGAGGTTATGAAGACTAGACTCATCAGTCGGATTTCTACCGGTTTCAAAATTCTGACCGAGCTGGGCATGGGCAGCGAGATACTACAGGAAACGCTGGCGATCAATATCCGGGATAGTCTCTTCACTGCTTACGCCGGGGCCACTGGGAAGCAGGAGGCTATCCAAGCGGTAGAGGAGCCGTTGCCATTTGACGCTCTGGTTTCGCGGAACAAAGCTATTGGAACACTTAGCGGCTCAACGCAGTACCCGGACGTCGTACTCGGGCACAGAAGTCAAAGAGATACAGTCAGCAGTGTGAAGAAGCTTTTGGGTTTGCTAGGATGCTCTTCTGAAAACGCACTGCGGCTTGCACAGCGACACATCCGTGAGAGTTCGAGAACAAATGCCCCTGCTAGGGACAGGTCTACTTCTTTATGGGTTGCTGTGCAGTTACTCCGAGGATCACTGGCAAATTCCGACGAAATGGACATATTCCTCGACCTGGACTTTTCTCCATCGGGCCCACTACAGCAACATGTCACAGAGGAATTATTCGCAGTGTCATTATCCGTCCTCAACGACGCTACGGAACTGGGTGCAGATGAAGAAGCAGATCCCATGTCCCCAACACTCCAGTGTCTCGCCCTAGAGGCAATCTCCCTCACCGCACAAGCGCAGAAAGAATCCTTCAGGGAAGATTTAGTGGATGCCTTATATCCCATAGTCCACCTCCTAGGCTCCCCTTCAAGAGCAGTTCAATCTCACGCAATAGTCACACTAAGCAACGTCTCTCGCTCATGCAGTTACCCATCTGCCAAAGAGCTCATTCTAGAAAACGTTGACTACATGGTCAACGCCGTAGCACTGAAGCTGAACACATTCGACCTATCTCCCCAAGCGCCTGTCGTCCTCGGAATGATGCTGAAGCTTGCAGGGCCAAGCCTGATACCCTACCTCGACGACATGGTCGTCAGTATCTTCGCCGCGCTAGACGCCTTCCACGGATACGAAGCGCTCTGTGAGGCACTCCTAGGTGTCCTCGCTCAGGTCGTAGAAGAGAGCAGGAAAGGCGGCGACTTAATCGCTATCGCAGCAAACGACGGCGATACTTCCTCCTCATCCCGACCGCAGAGCAAGCGAAGAAAGTTACTAACGGGAGAAGACCTGATCCAGGGGATCGGTTCAAACCTCCGCAAAGAGCAAGAAAAGAAGAAGAAAGCAGTTCAAGAAGAAGCAGACATGGCTGCCGGGAAATTCCCGGAAAGGCCTTGGGGCAAGGGAAAAGAAAAAGCCAAAAACGAGGACCCCACTATTATGGGCAATGGCGAAGACGAAGACGACGAAGACCAACCCGCACCGCCTCCACCAGAAACCCAAGTAGTGGGGCCCACAAAAACATACGACCTGGTTCAAAGAATCACCCGCCTGAGTCAACACTACCTGACGCACCCCTCCTACCCCCTCCGTCTGAGGCTCCTCCACCTAATATCCACCGCGTCCCCACTTCTCTCCAAGAACGAAGACGCATTCCTCCCACTGGTGAACGACATCTGGCCCGCCGTGCTGAACCGCCTATACGAGGACGAGCCGCACGTCACGATCTCCGCGGCAGAGGCGATAACCACGCTCGCGCAGGAATGCGGGGAGTTCATCTCTAGCAGGATTGTGGACGCGTGGCCGGGGATTAAGAGAGTTTTTGTCAATTGCCTGGGGAGGTGGGAGAAAGAGAGGGTGAGTAAGACCGGGAATATGGGGGTTTATAGTCCTGGGTATAAAGTCTGGGACGCGCTTTGCGGGATGATGGCTGCCGTTGTAGAGTTTTGTAGGGTCAGTGATGAGATTATTGATGATGTTTGTAAGATCCTTGGCGGAGAGAGGCTATCACAGAGGGCGGATCTGAGGGATGCGCTTGAAGGAGCAAACGCTGAGGCTGTTTGGTTGGAGATTGAGAGTTGGAAGGCAAGGAGTGGAGTTGGTGGAAAGTGGACTTTACCAGCTCTCGAGGGGGTCAAGTTTTATGAGGTTGTCTTTTAAAAGGTCTTTTGCTGGGTTTAGTGCTCACCCGTTACAACTACATACTACCACATGGGCTCTTTTGCTCTTACCCAGAAGACTTGAGCAATAGCACTAAGCCACGCTTTAAACGGATTAGCACTTCTCACGGTAGATAGCAAAATGTCTTTCAACCTACTAAGTCATAGACGTGCGATGTCGAAGAACGTGATATCAGTTCATAGTCTGAGCTTGCATCTAGCTAGATGAGGAATAGGGTTCTTCGATCCCATTATTTGAGCAAATGGTAGGTAGACAAGTGCATATTAGAGTTCCAGAGAATGGCCCGACGTACTTAGGTACTTGGCAGGAGGTGGAGGGCACAATTAGGATCCTATTTCCCAGTATAATACAGAAATACACACTGCAGCAGATACAATCGGTTATGGAATAGTCTCTAAATTTCAACACCTAATATAAACCCTATCGAGCACTGTTATCTATAAGACCAAAGTTGGCCCGGATACTGTTAGGACACGAGCATGATATCAGAAACTGTAAACATGGTTTGATCTAAGAGTATTAAGTTGGATTCTTTTTGGGGGGGCTATTGGAACCGATGCCAATGAGGTTATTTCAGCATATCTGCTTTCGTCGGGTTTCTTGCTCTTATAATTGACAGCTTCCAGATGGGGCCGGGAAGTCTACTTAGCGATCGATTTGTGGGGGTGTATGATACTATTTAATGTTAGCAGCTATATGTGCTCTCAGATAATACACAGGTAATGCCCACTACCATACCTCTGCAAACCGATGCATATATACCTGTCTGCATAAATCTGAACTCTAAATCTCTGACCGGAGTTATAATCCTCTCCGCATATACGCGATTGATATTAACACAATACGGTGGATCATCCTTAGAAACGCGGTATATTTCGTGATATAAAATATTGGTTTAGGTTCGAGATAACTTCCCCCTCACGGTCAAGGTTCGAGACCTTGGCAAGACCCAAGTCGATGAACGGTAACCACAGTGCACATAAGATTGCCAATCAAGTTGATATGATAGTTTATTTCTCAATGTTAGCTCTGGCCTAATAGGAATTCTGTGGAGGTGTTGATTCTATACTCAAGCACAATACCATTCTACTAGCCGAGCAGAAGCCCCTGTAGACACCAACCAGCGATTCCCAGGCAAAACCGGGGCACTTACAGTACCTCTCACCACCCCCATCCATGATCAAAATAGCTTACCAAACTCACCTTCTATGGACAAAATAAAGGGTATACGCCACTTGTATAGGCTTAATAGCAGAAGAAAGAATTTCAGGGGAAATAAGTCTTTCCCCTCCCCCCGACCCTAACCAGAGGACGCAAAACAGCTTTTCAAAGAAAAGAACCAAATCAAAAGAAATTAAAAATTTTGCTCTGCTACCCCGCCGATCGCGGACCTCACCCTTAGGGATGAGACCTAGAGTCGGATTCTACCACCTCGCAGCAGTTCTGAGTTACGCTACACTCCCATTGAAGGGGGGCTAAGGTCTTCAGTCTCCCAGTTCCTGTAGGGCAGGACTGCCCACATCCCCTACGTGACGGATCGTTCGATAATAACTCATTTTGTGAGAGGAATCGAACTCCTGGGCTCCTGCTAAGTGCACAGGAAGGTTATTAGTTTCTTAACATATTAACCACTGCGCCAGCTAGGCATTTTCACATCATAACGATACAGGAACAAATACTTATCCAGTTGTCTTTGATTTTTTTTCTTTTCTTTTTTTTCTTCTTCGCCTGATGTTAGATCTTTAGCGCAACAGCACGCGGCTCCAGACATCTACAGGTTCCATTTTTTCTCCTCTCGTATATGATATTTCCATTTTTCTCTTCGGCTCCGCTTGCTAGAGATGTATTATTGCTGCCTGGTGTAGGAGTTAGGGTATGATAGAAGGAGGAAGAAAATCAGGTTTGACGGAGTATCAGAGGATCAGATCCGACTTTCGATAAGTTGTACAGTATTATACATAAAGAGATATTCGAGAGTCATTTGTATTTTTTCATACAAAGTTAGTTGCTCGCCCAGCACAACAAGGACGAACTCTGCTGGATGAGTTGGCGTTGGCAACGATTTTACCCCTACAGTACCTACTAGCACAAGTGTAGTAAAGGAACGCTCCAGCTCTTCTTATCCAATGATACAGTACTTACCTCAAATAGGCTAAATTTTAATGGTTGGCAAATTTTCGAGTGACAAGATATGAACATATCTACTTACCAGTAGTCCAACTGCAAACGATACTCCCAAATATCCTCGTCGTAGCGGCCAACGAGCCCATCCCAGATCCACCTCCTTACCTTTCGTTATTTCCTCCTGCATACGCACTCGCCGTCGTCACCAATGTGCCCCGATTACGCCTCCTCCCCCGGGGCCCTAGGCATTTAGAAACCCCTCTCACTTCTTCCTCAGCCATCTCCCAAAGTGATTCACCCCCGTCTCTCCTCTGATTCGTCATCTTTGATTCTACGCTCCCCATCCTCGCCCCCTTTGAGACTCCTCTACCTCTCTCTCTCTCTCGCCAACCCTACTGCTCATACTTTCTCAATCCCCAGCCCCCAACCGGGACTTCTCTCAAAAAACCTCCATCAACAATCATTTCCATGGAAGACGGCAAACCCTCCCGGGCCTCAAACAACGATCAAGAGCTGCCTACCCCTACGAGGAGGGAATCTATAGCAGAAAATCATCCGAAGCTCTTCCTGCCAACCCCTCTCAAGAACATGGCATCGAGAGACCTGACTAAGGAAGCCGACCTTTTATCTTCATCCTTACTGCTCCCCCAAACCCCCCAGCGGAAAATGCCGGTTATGGGTACTTTTAATTCCCAGGCTTTAGTGACCCAACCCGCTGGGGTACCAAACAATGAGACCTCGGAAATGTCTTCGACTAAAAGCCCCGACCAAGGAATAGACCAAATAGAATGGATGTCCATCAAACCCAGAACTAGATCCGAAACTGCTAAGAACAGGGAGAAGGCTAATTTGAGCGGAAGTTCTCTACCGGTAGCCCAAAGTTCTCGCTACCCAAGAAGGTATAAAGCCCGTCAGGCCGCCCTCGCGAAACGCTCTTCCACTGTTGGAGCAACTAGCAATTCCCTTTTTCAAAAGCCTTCGCCCACTCGACGCCGCCAAAAACAAATTGTGCGGGCAAAGAGGGCGAACGGCGAAGGAGGTGAACCTCGAGAGGCAGGAGATACCAGACCAGGAAAGGGTGAGAAAGAAGGAGAGGAAACGACCAAACCCCCGAAGGGTAGAAACGATTCTTCAAACCCTAGGGAGTTCTTTTTCACGATGAAGGGCCCTCATGAGCCAGGGCTTAAGCACCTTGCAGCAGGTATAGATCCACTTCCTCAAGCCCAGGGTTCTCACGATCAGCCCACTTTCCCGCTTGCTCAGGACGAAGCCAACTTATCCGACGGAACCAGCAAGCCCGAAAAAGGAAAAGGCCCTGAGAACAACATCACAAGCCAGTCGGAAATACTCTCAGCTCCTCTATCTCCCTCTACCGCCCTAAATGCTGCGGACCATAACACCATCCAGGGAGAAGAACCTAACGTGGATGTATCAGGCAGAAGCGACGAATACGATGCCGAAAAATTTCGCTCAATGGTTGAAGCAGTTCATGCGCATTATGAGAGCGACCATCCTGAGATGAACAGTCCGGAGCAATTGCTTCTCAATATCTCACAAAACCCAATCCCAGCCATGGCAGACCCCCAGCTCAGAGCTATACCAGTTCATCAAAGCCAACGGTACAGCTATTACGCGGAAACAATGTATACCGTTTATATCTGGGCCTCTGGCCCATGGCCCCCAAGCCCTACTACCCGCTGGAACCGCTTCAACATCACCTCATCCGACCCTGTTACACTTCTCTTCGAATACATAGGAAGAAACAGACCAGATACCGGGCTGGTAGAGATAGGAGGGGGTGTGATTGCTCATTATCTAGGCGATGTGAGGAGCCATGGAACTCGAATGTACCAGACGGGATGGCCTACAACACTCTGCCTCCGTCCATGCGAGAGACTGCCCCTAGGTTTTTCCCGCTGGGACGACTTCATGCGGAGCTCCGGGATGAGAATCTATTAGCTGTGTGGTTCCTCGGAGTGTACTTGTAGTTGCAAGATCTGGCAAAATGTTTCCTCGAATTTTCTACTATGGCATCAAAAAAAAAAGGAGGTGGCTTAGAATTTGCTTGTTAAGGTGAGCCCGTCTTGCATATATATTTTGATGTAGTTCTCACAGATCACCAGCTCCTCCGATCTTAGCACACGACTGGCATCACTACTAATTGGGACGGGCGGCATTGATGCGGCCAATACTGGAGTGGAGGGGAGTTCTGGCTGTGGTGGTTCGGCACGATAGTAACCTCTCAGATTACAGAGATACCATGCAATCATTTCTTCCCCAATATGATAAAAAAATCCCTGTATTCTCTCTTTTTTTCTCTTTTTTTCTCTTTTTTTTTTTTACAGCCCATCCTCGTTACATAAGATTGTATCTCTTAGCACAGGGCACTTTCTATTCCTTCAGACTTGGGCACAGTGGGAAATAAAAGTGGCATACTTGATGTTTGTTTTCTCGGCTTAGTCTTTTTCCCCTTTCCTTACTTCCTTTTCTTCCCCCTCTTCCTTATCCCCTTACGAAAGTAGACCCTCTCATTCATTAGCTAGAACAAAAACAAGCCCACCCATACAGTCCCGCCAAAAAGCTTTTATGGTAACGAGCTATCATACCACCTAAATGGGTATTCTCATACGCACAATGGAAAATTACAGATGAATCAATCGCGAATTACACGTCTTTGAACATGAACTCTATGTAACCAGGATGATACCCCACCGAGCGTTGACCAATGTTCTCTGCGAACGGTAGGATACAATGCAATCATGAATGACGACAAATCTGTGGAACGGCCATGCACCCGAAGTACGTCATGCATTATGGTTCGTTCAGTGAAAGCCACACACCGACCACAAGTGCCAGTTGGTCAGAGGTATAAGTCAAGTCAGGGATGAATATCAAGGGAAAAGAGCGGATAAGATATGGGGAAGCGGGGGGTTATCATACCTGAAAAAAAGGGAGGGGCGATGAGAAAAAACGTCGAAAAGAGCTTTTCCCGTGTTTTAGTTGGAGCCTTCAGTCTTGTTCGATCGAGAAAATTGAGCAACTAACTAGGTTTTAGATCATTCATTCATTTTCCACATGAACTACTATCATACTAGACTATCCAAAGGTTAGGTAGAAGATAGTCCGAGGGGCGCGGGGGGGGGGGACAACCTGCATAACACAAGCATTGCACTCAAAGACGATCAGAAGAACAAGAGCATAACAACCGCATACTCCTGATATTCCACTGTTCGGCACAGTGGTGGTGGTTGATTAGTTACGATATATCATACAGTACAGTACCTAAGCTTGAGCTATCATACCCTATTTAACACTCTCCAACCACAAAGTCCAAAAAAAAACAAAAAAACCTAACTCTATGCTATGATAGCGCGATATCATGATATAATAAGAACCAATCGTAACATAAGCCAAATATTATGATATAATAGGTATTAAGTTAGTTGGGAATGAAGAGAGCGAACTTAATCTCATGTACATATCCATACACAACTTAAGTTACAAGCTACCGTATCGTAACCTTTCTGGAGCACCATTTACCAGACTTAACCTCATTCTTCCTCCCTCCCTCCCTCTTCCCCCTCAATTCTGAGGAATAGATAATCTGGCTTGTCAAGTGTGGTATAATACCAAAAACAGCCAATTATATCGTATTGATATACAGTCCCCAGAGGCTAACTAACTCCTCTAACTCTGCAATTGCCCAAAATCAACCTCCGGGCGTACCTCCCCCCGCCAAGGGGAGTTTTCCGTACAAACGAAGGTGGGAGGGTTTTGACGGGATAAAGGTTACACAAGAGCATCTTACATCAACATGGATGTACTGTATTGTTAGCGATTCTTGCAAGTGGTTGTTGGATATGGGCCATCTACAGTATTCCGGGGAATACGTTCGTTCGCAAGGGGTGCGTTCGTTCCACTTATCAAGATGAGCCGTAGGGTGTCAATAGGTACTAGAGCGCCGGGGTGTTCAACCGGCCAATAAAGGGGAGAGTAAGGATCACAACCCGACTATAGTCGGGTTGGGACATTGAATATTGTATACATCCAAACGCTTTTCTCAACATCCCACACCAAGCTTCACTCGGCCAGAACAAAAACAGAAAAACACCAAGCCCCGAAAAGTATTTATTTATTTTAGAACAAAGGGAAGAGAGTAGTAGTAGAAAGGAGAAAGAGACGGAAGGAAACAATCATGACGCAAACCCAACAATTTAGTCAGTGTTAATGATGGTCTTGAAAGTCTCGGTCTTTCCTGGTCGCTCCTTGACCTTCTCCTGCTTGGCACAGCCCAACTTCTGCTCCGAAAAGGCCTTGGCATATGGGTTGAGTCGGAGAAGTACCTGCCTGTTTTTGAGAGGGTTCTTCTTGAGGACGCCGGCCTTTCCTCCCTTCTTCTGCCTTGGTCCTCCTTTAGCGGGCCTAACGGCGGCCTGGACCTCAGCGGAGTTGATGAGACGGCCGATGTCGGCATTAGAGACAATGTTCGAGGGGAGGAGGTAGTCCTTTTTCAACTCTGAGGGCGTTACGGTGCTGCCATAGACGGTGTTGAGAGCGTTGAAAGCAGACTCAGTCCAGACGACGAAACGTCCAAGATGCCCACCTGGAGCAAGTTGGAGGAGGTTGAGGGAGGTAACTGAGGCGGTCTCGACACCAGGGATATTGCGGAACGACTTAACAACGGATTGGGCATTCTCGTCGGCAGGGTTGATAATAACGAGAGGTCCACGGCGCTGGCGGTGACGGCGCCCTCTCAACTTACCCTTACCAGCACGAATCTTGCGTGACTTGGAGGCCTTGGTGACATCCTGGTAAGCACCGACAGACTTGAGGAGCTCAACGGCAGCACGGGTCTTGTTCATAGTGGTGAAAGCGGAGTCGGCGATAACCAGAGGAAGCTCGGGCACAGTAGAGATACGGTGACCACGAGCCTGTACAAGAGGAGCAGCGGCAGAAGCAGCCAAAGCAGAGGCGGTAGCAAAACGCTTCTGTCCAAGGTTGATCTTGACGTGCCATCTACGCCAGACCTTTGTAGGGGCGAACATACGACCGGAACGGCATTGATTGCCGAAAGCTGCTTGACCAGCACGGTGGGTACCACCACCAGAGACACGGGGAATACGGGCAACAGCGCGACCTACAATCCCATATCATTAGCCCAGATTGATTTGGTTTGCGCAGAGGATAGGCCAGATTTAAGGAAGAAAGAAAGCTTTCTCGGCATGATGAAAGCCTATCTCACTACCAATCCGACCCCACAGGTTTCTCAAAATCAATTGAAGATAACTAACCAGTTCCCCAAGATTCGGCAGAGGTTTGATGACCGGCCTTCTCGCTCACGGCATATGGCTGCCTCTTGTTCTTGGCCATGCCAGTGTGAACTTGCTGGACGATATCAGGACGAATAGGAGCCTTGAAAACGCTCGGAAGGGTAGCAGTGTTTCCGCAGGGAGCGCCATCAGCTCCGTGGATAGTGACGGTAGGTCGGGTCGCCTATTCAATTGATGTGTTAGCAACCACTTTCCCGTAGTCTTTAAATCTCGAAAGTTCCGCCAAATCCTCGCCAGAGCTCAAACGCTTTCAGAATAGTAATTCGAAAACTTGTAACAAACTGAATAAGAAGTCAATTTTTCAACATACCATTTTATCGTGATGCGTTGTTGGTTGGTCGGTGGTCCTTGGTTGTTGGTCGTTTGGTGGTGGTGCCGGTAGCGGTTGATTATTCTCCAGTCTAGCTTGACAAATTCCAGAAGGGGGAATTTGTGGGCAACTGTGCGGTGTTGGACTGCTAGGGTTCTGCCCTGCAGCACGAACAAACCAGATCTTATCAGATTAAGATCAGCGATATCCTCCCTTCCCACCCTGTCAGCCACCCACCTACGGTACTCGGGGGTGAGGCTAGCGATGGGATAGGCAGGGGTTCGAGATGTCAAAGCTTCCTACCCTTCCTAGAATAATGCCTATCATACCAAATTAAATCATTTTTCACCTCCGAGAGTAATGAACACAGGGACTTCAAGTCCCTGTCTATCCATCACTACTTGTAACTTCCACCCCCACCCCCGAGCACTACTTGGCATTCGACCGTGTTCGTACTCTTATCGTACTCGAATGCAGGGCAAATCATACGCCTGTAAGCTTGACCCAATCCTCCTTTGTCCCACGCGATGAAGGCATTTGCGAGTAGGGTGTGGAGTCCATGACGTGTGGTCAGGTATATGATACCAGATACTAGTACTCGAGTATGATACTGTGACGAAGTCATGGGCGCCCCCCCCGAAGCTCTGCCACCCAAATCCAGAATACACTAAATAATACTAAGGGGTATCAGATAAACGGCCACACCTTGCGCCGTAACCAAGTACAGTACGGTACCTCAAGTAAATTTGTAATAATAATAATCCGGGCAAGCTCAACAAGAGAAACGAGGAATAAAGCTACTCGAGTACATCTGGGATCTTGAATGCCATCCTCCCACATCAATGACAGCCTTCACCCTCTCGGCATGCTCCTTGCCAGATTACCAAAATAGCCTGAACCTAGTATCATAACTCCTAGTAGTGTTCAATAGTATCCTGAATTTCATTCCTCAAGCCCCAACCTTGGTATTCTGTGTGGCATAAATTGGAATACGTTTTTTCAAAAACTTCACCTATGCTCAACTGTAGCTCTAGAGGCACATATATCTTTGCTAATTTAGTTTGCCAACATTGCAGCATCACAGAAGCCAGCTAAATAGTCTTACCCCTAGTGCCGCTGTAGGGGTGAGAGATTCACACCACAGTTTTGGCTTGGTCGCGATGGAATTGGAGGAAATACTTTCACGGATTTTCAACTGGGGAACAGTGCTTGGTTGAGGCGCAAGGTGTCGGCGCCTACTTGACACTCCGCGGTTTCCAAATTACTGCAGCCCCCATATTATTACAAATCACAATCAGCTTCGTGCTTGCAGGCCGGGGCTTGTAGGTACGGTATTGCATTTGTGCTCTTGGTACTGTACAGTACAGTGCGGTGGAGGTCTTTTTTTTTTGGACCCAAATTAAGTCAAGCTTTGCTATCTTATAGGGTTACCTTTGGAGTTTTGCTCCTCCCCAGGATCCGGTTAGAAAGTCATTCCCCCAGCTAAGCCAGGGCCTCTGGGCACAATACAAGTACGGTAATCCAAGTACGGCAGAGCAATAGAGTCGTCGCTCACAGTATGGTAAAAAGGTTGAGATGCCGTCGCACCTGGAATGGAAAGGCTGGCCCGACGGTCTTTGTCTCAGACACTACTGTTGAGCAGAAGGCATGCGGGGTCGGGCATGTACAAGTACAAGTACTTGTAAGGTATCATGGTCACTGAGCCGGCGCCTGCCGTTTGTCCATTGTACGGTGCACGAGTACCGGCACAGCACTCCCAAGATGCAAACACGCAACCTACCGGAATCCTGCTTGCCGGTAATGGTACGATACAATGCTAGCACCGGTATGGTTAGTCGAGCCCAAAGAGCCCAGGGCACACTCCGTCAGGATCCCAGGGACAATCTTTCATCGACGAGTCCTTCGAGAATGAGCACGGGATAGACCAGGGGGAGTAGCGGTATCATAATGCGGGCTTGTGAGATGATGGCTGAAGACTTGTGTGATACTCGAGTATGATGTGGTGTCGGGTGAGAGCATAGTATGCAAGAAGGGGTGATTGTCTATGATTGTGTGTTGATGGTGTGCCAAAATAGAAAGGGAAAAAATATGCTTGCCCGGGAAATTGCATTGCCGGTTGTCGACCCATTCTTATCCCTGCGCATCGTTCCATGCGTAATCTACTGGCGAGGTAATGCCGTAGGAATCCCCCGGAATAAGGTACAGTAGGATACACAATTCGCTGTTGATTGGCCGAAGCTTAGTAATCTGTGGATACTGGCCAGTTAGCGGAGACTTTGTATTTGTATCTTTCGCAATTGCACTGCCCGCTACTGCTAAATTTACAGTACTAGTACCGGGTGCTCGTACTCGTGCTAGTACTATTCGTACAGTATCATATCATACTACGGGAGTGCTGGTACCGGTAGTATTGGCACTGTGCCCGTACGGTACGTAACCCTTGCACAACCATCCTAAAATTCCCCAACCCGGATGCCCTGAGCAACGCAGGGGTCTCGGGAAGAAAAAAAAGGAAAAAACAATCCCGCCACGGAAAAGGAGGTGCCTTCATCTAAAAGGCCTTCCCTTCCTATCGCTCACCTCCATCTTTTTTCCTTCTCCCTCCCTACCTCTTATCCATCCCCCAATTCTCCGCGATCTGCTGGCCAAAGTCTCGTTCTTTTGCTGGTTACAACCATGTGAGCAGGCAATTCCTCCCTCCCGTTATTCCCATTTCTAACCCTGCTCGCTACAGGTCCAACTTCACTACAATACTCCCGGATTCGGGTGCCTACTGGGCCGCTTATGAAAAGATTTCGGAGGTGAACCTTCATTTAAATATCTTGGAACGTCTTTGGGCAGCGTGTTAGTTCCTCGGTTCCTTTGTTAGACGCACTTGTTTATACCATTTTTAGGGTACCAATACATGGAAAATGACACCCTCGCCACTGGGATCATGTCTTTCGTAATGCACGAAGTTGTTTACTTTGGGCGCTCACTGCCATGGGTGATCATTGACATGATTCCTTGGTTTCGAAAATTCAAAATTCAAAACGTGCAGCCCCCCTTGTTTCCTGATCATAGCTCTGGTTCGGGACTAATCCACAATAGACCAAGCTTCCAACCGCAGAAGAGCAATGGAGATGCGCAAAGCTGGTTCTCCTGTCTCACTTCACTGTTGAGCTTCCCCAGATCTGGTTTGTGGCCTCAATCGTGCGATTTACTTTTTTTTGATCTCTGACCGATTTCTTCATAGGCTTTTCCATCCCATGTGCAAGTATTTCGGCATGGATACGGATGTTCCTTTTCCATCATGGACTAAGATTGCTTATCAAGTTGCCATTTTCTTTGTCCTAGAGGATACCTGGCACTACTGGTTCCATCGTGCCTTCCACTGGGGCCCACTCTATAAATACGTCCACAAGATTCATCACACTTATGCAGCGCCCTTCGGTCTCGCTGCCGAGTACGCTTCCCCTATCGAGGTTATGGCTCTTGGTTTTGGCACCGTCGGTGTGCCATTGTTGTGGTGTATGCTCACCAAAGATCTTCACATTCTCACTGTCTATATTTGGATTGTTCTTCGACTGTTCCAAGCCATTGATGCCCATTCTGGTTACGAATTCCCGTGGAGTTTGCACCACTTCCTTCCTTTCTGGGCCGGTGCCGAACACCACGATGTTCACCACGAAAGGTTCATTGGCAATTACGCGAGTTCTTTCAGGTGGTGGGATTACCTTCTCGATACCGAGGCTGGTCCGGAGGCTGCTAAGAAGAGGCGTGAGAAGAAGTTGGCCAAGGAAGCTGCTAAAGCTAGAAAGGCTCAGTAGCCCGGTTGCAAGCGCTGTCTGTTGTCGCGATGGTGTGGCTGAGAGCCACAAAATATTGCATCACTAATTCTGTCCCCGTTTTCATGGTTACGACGATTCGAGATTGGCTTCACCCAAGGAGTAGATGGAGAAGCCTTTCCACTCGCGAGTAGGGTCTTTAGGAGAACTGGTGTTTTTTTGCTAATTTTGCTTTTCCCTGTTCATTAAAACCGTTGTTAATATTAGGTTGTGGATTAGATGTCGGGTTACTTGAAAATAATACCTTTGCATATGTTTGGGCTGAATAGATCATTATTATGGGCTTTCAACGTTTAGACTGCCTGGTAGACAGTTCAAATTCTTCGATTGATTTGACCCTACGACATCCCACCGGTACTTGAAACCTTGTCGGAAGCTGGACTGCGGGAGTTTGGGGAATACGGCACGGTACGGCCTAACATGCAAGATCATACAGCTCTATCAGTGCACTTCCCAGTGCGTAGATTTTGCCCGTCAGAGCCTACTAGTGAGGAGGAAAATACATGTGCAGCATCGCGACTATCGCTTATCCCGACTGTAAGAAATTGATCAAGATTGGGAAGTTTCTTTTCTCTTCTAAATACCGGTGCTACAATAAAATCATCTCAACCAGCAGTGGCAGGCCAGGAACAAGACCTGTGTGCTCATCAACCAAAGACTTGTTTTCATGAAATCCAGATGCTCTCTTCCCACAATTCAAATTTTAATAGGCTAAAAGTATACGTGTATAATACTCAGCAAATACAGAATCTATCGGGATATATGATGGCTAAGCTATAAGTAAAAGGTTGGGAAGCAATAAGTATACCCGGCAATTCCAAAGTATTTGGGAGTCTTGGCACTTGCTCGAGTTGAACCGTGTCAGGGTTTCCGGGTGGTTAAGGAATCGGCAAGCAATATCACGGACACAAGCAGTGTCAGATTGCGCGCGATGTTATGGCCTTTTGAATTGCCAGGGAGAGCCGGAAACTGTAGCAAATATCACAGGGAGAACGCCAAAGCACGATATCAACTATATTGCATCTGATATGATATGCTACACAGGTATGATAGGGGATGTTGGAATACCGTAATTTGCTGGTCTGAGATGATAGTTGAACCAGTCCATTTGAATGGCTAGATATTTTTCACGTGATCGGGTTCCTGTTAGAGTAATATGAAGTGAGCTTCCCCGAAGGGTTAGGGTCTAGCTTGCGTTCGAGCCGCATACCGGCACTGCACCATCTTTTTTGTATTCCAAGGCCATCGAACCCGCCTCAGATCGTCCTCCTACCCAGTTTACCGATCATTACTAGCTTGACCAAAGCTTTCCAACGCCCCCCTCCACATATTAAACACATCTTAACAGTTAATTCTATGAGCACGGTATTTTCCCCTGAGTCTCTCTCCATTTCCGCTCAAATTTTGGTCTCCTTGCTTCTATCAGGAAGCGTCGTCGTCACTAACTAGAGCTCGTCGAGGATATAGGTAAAAGCAAATAATTATCTGCAGTTTTTAGACACTGCCCGATGCAGTGGCGCGTGGGAAGCGGTCCCTGAGCTCTGTAGGAAGGTGCAGAAGCATGCCCCTGGGAGAAGATGTACCTCCTCTATTTCTCCCCCCCTCCACCAGGCCATTTGGAATAGTTTACCTATGTGATATTAACTTATCTTCTTCCTCTTGACACAGGTCTTGCCCTAGCTGCCACCACCGAAGCTCGCTTATATCTCCTTCAACGATCTTCTTCTGCATCTACACCCGCCAGTGTTGCGGACAAGAATACTCTCCCCAGTCTCCAGGAAGATCTTCTAAAGGAGCTCGAGTTGTGTCCACCTTCGTTACCCAATATACCAAGCCCTGCCGGGGGTGGACAAGTTGGTGTTATAACGCTTGAGGATGTGTTACAGGCTAGAACTATCCTTGCATGGGTATTTTCACTAAAGGGAGAATGGGGATCCGCACTGGGGGTTGTACCTACTGAGGAGGAACTCCTTGGGGAGTGGAATGGGGGAGTCGGAAAGGCAGAATATTTTGGGGTTGCCAGAATAAAGGCACTTGTTCTCCGAGGTTTGTCAACTATCATTTTGAATACACCGAATAGGGCTTTCCCGCAGAGACCGAACGCTCATGAAACCTTTGGGGGTTCTAGGAATTGCCCTTGCCCATTTGAACCCGGATAATCCTTCATTAGCCTTACAACTTTACCGTGCTGCCACTCGCCTTCCATCTACCTATCCTAGCTCAGGGCGGGATTCCCCATCTTTTCTCTTGTGGACAGAAAAGGCTCTCTCGCACCATGCCCTCGCTGCCTACCGTTGCTGGCTCGAGGCTCATGCCTCTCAAGACCCTTCAAGGAACCACTACCCACCTACTCCTGACGATGACACCGAATGGCCTGAGGCCGAACTGGGAAACGGGGGCCAAGTTGGGACAGCGGTTGCAAAGACAATTGTAGATGAGGCTACAGTTGCGACGACGTTTAGGGGATTTCATAACTTTGTTGTTGGCATTGCGCAATCCCAACAAGCAACCCCGGGCCCTTCGCCCGCGGTGGAAAAGGGCCTGACCCCAGAAAAGGAGATGGAGAGGCGTGAAGTTTATAGGAACTACCATAAGTTTCTTTCACTGCTTCTTTTACCTGATGGCCACCCTGATAAGCCAACATCACGAGACTTGAGGCAGTCAACCCCAGGGGAAGGCGGCACAATTTCTGTTGTTCCCCGTAATGAGCCCGTCGGCGGGGCAGGAGCGAAAGCAGGCACCCGAGAACAGTTGAAAAAGGAGCTCGAAACCATTGGAGGGGTGTATGAAGAGCACCTCCTTAGGGGACTGCCCTTTCCAGGGGCTTCAGAGTGCCACAATGTTATCGGGGAATGGGTTGACCGTGTTATGGAGAATTGGCGAGTTTCCGGGGGTTCTGGAGAGGACGCATCGGCGGTGGTTGAGACCCTCTACAAAGCTTCTACTAAAAGTTTCCACTCTCCACGGATACTCAGACACCTATTCACCGCTCTCACGGCTACTGGGAATTTTTCTGACGCATTGCTCGCGTTGAACACCTATCTTGAACTTATCCACAAGGCTAAAGAGAGAATTTCCAAGGGACAAGTAGAGAAGGATTTCGATGATGACAAAACTATACTCCAAACTGCAGTTGAAGGGATCCGTCTAGTATGTACCGTTACAGGAGATGGGGAGAAAGCAATGGCAGTGGCTGAAACTCTGGAGAAATGGATCGACGAATGGGACACAAAAGATCCAGAGGTATTATCCGATGTCTACAGAGGCATTGGTATGGCGAACGCGACTTGGGCGCGACAAACGATCGATGCAGAAAGGAGGCCCGATGCGCAACTGGCTGCAATCAAGGCATTCAAAAAAGGACTAAGTTATGATACTTTGGATGTCGACGGGTGGTATGGCCTGGCTCTGGTTCAGGTCGAACACGGTGATACCGAGCCCGCGATAGAGAGTTCAAGACGAGGCCTCACATGTTTGAAGCGCCTTGCTGCAGATGACGAAGCGGACGAGTTTTGGGATGGGCGGGGACCATATCGGCGCCGCGCCATCCCTTTATTGCATCTTCTAGCTATGCTCATGACCGTAGAAGAGGATTTCAAGGGCGCCGAGCAAGCTTGTGAAAACGCTTTCGAGATTCTTGGAGACAATATGGCGGTTTTTAGGGACATGGGTGTTGGCGAAAAGGAAGGGGTGCTGGAGGTTAAGATGACGCATATTGCTATTGAGGAAGCACTTAGCGGACCAGAGGCTGCTGTTGCAATGACTGCTAACCTACTTGATCTTTACGGCCGGTTATTTGAAGTAACAAATGTAGTCGGGGCAGATCTACCTACAAGCACATTTCGAAGTGTGCCAGCGGAGAGCTCCCCTTCTACCCGACCGAGCACTGCAAGTAGGAAATCACGTCTCCTGGGTGGAAGAAGTCACAAGAAGGAGTTTGCGGCCTCTGCGACTAATTTATCACAAGAAAAATCTAGTTTTCAGCAGTCCGGGAGTGATGGAAGCAGCTCACTAACGAAGCGGCCCAAGTCGGGCCATCAATCTCTCCATCAGCCAACCGGAACACCTAATCCAAATGCCCCGAAAATCCAAATCACAGAGCATAGTTCAACACAATCCGCAAACGCTTCAAAAAAGCAAAATCGGCCCAAGAGTGTATCAGGCGGTACTATCAGACGAATGAAGTCTTTCGGGAGCTTACATTCCTCGGGGCATTCAGCAAAGCAAGCTCCCGAAGTCCCAACCCCGCCACTGCCTAGCAGCACCGAGGCTTCCTCTGTAAGTGCTGAGAGGAGTCCTGTCGGAAGTGTGAAAGGACACGAACATCACCATCATCCACACTTATTCCACATGCTTAAAATGAAGCTGCAAAGGCACCAGCTACAAGAGATGGGGAGTAGCAATAGCAGTGTAGTCGTTGCTGGGCAATTCGCAGGCTCAACCACATCCTTCGTACCCGACGGAATTAGGACACCCGTTGATGGGACAGTTGATGCCGTCTTGGATAGATCTGATCTTCCTAGGGCCGACGATATTCCACATAACCTTGAACAGAGTAAACTACCGCACCCGATTAGTGCTGTTGGAAGTAGAATCACAGATGAGATTAGGGGCAAAGGCGCAGAGCCTAGAAATATCAAACGGCCAGCCTCATTTCCGGAGCCCAAGTTAAAGGAAGAGGATGAGAGAAAGAGGGCAGCTGGTGCGCTCAGGGCGGTTTGGATATTTGTCGGCGGTCTCTATAGGAGAGCAGGCCATTTGCAAGATGCTGCAATGGCTATTGAGGAGGCAGCTAGTTTGGTGGGCAGAAAGGGCGATGGCGAAGCCGACATGTTGGCGCAGGCAAGTTCTTCGTTTCCTTTTAGCCTACCCAACTGCTGATAAGCAGTGACGAATTTAGAAAGCACTATTGGCATTAGAGGAAGGCAGAAAAGAAGCCTCTGCAGAGTATTTTGACGAAGCCTTATTCGTGGACGTCAATCACCCGCTGGCCACAGTTGGATTGACTAATATCCTTTTGGACATTTCCATCGACTCAAACCCTTCCACTCCCACCGCAAAGCTGGGGACTCTTGTGACTACACTGAAAAGCGAAGGCGACACCCTCTCCGCGAGAAACCGTGCAATGGGACTTCTCCAACAACTAACGAACTCCCCTCGAGGCTGGGACCTCCCAGAAGCCTGGTTTGCCCTAGCTAAATCATACGAGCTCGCCGGCGAATTGGAGAGGGCTAAATCTGCTCTGTGGAAATGTATCACGCTGGAGGACTGTAGGGGCGTTCGGGGTTGGAGCTCTATTCGGCCGAGGATCGTGTAATAGCTTATATCTCATAAGCTCTTTTACTTATTTCATCTCTCTCGGGCCGAAGAGTGCAGGCACAGGTCTCTTTTCTTCTTTTTTTTTTTTTTTCCTCCATAAGGGGAATCTTAAGTGTTGATTGAAGGCTCCGCATGGTCCGCCACCGCTGCTATTGTTCTCATTCCCCAAACCTCACTCTTGGAAGTTGTAGCATTTATCAGAAGAAGGAAAGCAAAAGGTCATGTTGAATAGAGGAATGGGTGTGTCTAATACTATGATATCCACTCTGAATTATTGTTAATACGCGTACATCTATGGTGCTGTGCCCCAACACCGGTTTATATCACATTGTTCAAGTTCACTAGCCATTACGGCCTATAGCGAGTATAATACGATAAACTACTGTGAGCCATCGAACTCTCCCGCATGCTTCTTGAAGCGTTGGAGCATCTCGCAGGCTACACGGCGCTATGGAGTTAACATTGGCGAATGATCCGTGGGACTCTGTGGAGAAACCCAGCCCACGGCCGACCCGCGGTTCCCCTCAGCCTCCTTTTATTGGGGGAAGGCTTAATTAAGATCTTTTCAATCTCCCAGTTCCTGTAGGGTAGTCTATGATACTTGAAAACTCAACTCAGCCGTGTTCCTAAAAAGTAGTTTTTTTAAAAAAAAAATTAAAAAATAATAATTCTAATGATGAGTCTCGGAGAGTGTTACTATGGGTTGTTTCAAAAAAAAAATTAAAAAAAAAGTTTGTGATAAGTTATGAGAAAGGATCAGAGTGGACACTGAGCTAAGTTAGCTGGTGGGGATCACATCACAGGAAATCACTCGCGTAACTGGTATAATGCCTGGGCTGGAAGGTCAGGGACATACCACCGCCATGAGTTATTCAAGTTCTTTGGTTCAGCATTTATAGTTAGGACGTGAGTAGAGTAGAGAGTACATACTCATGTCTCAACTGTGTATAAAAAAACTACGTTCTCAGCGCAAAAATAAACTGGTGTAAGGGGCCGTCCCACCCATGGAATGTTTGGTACCAGTACAGTATTATATCTCAGGCCCATCTGCCAAGCTATGATACCTAGCAAAGCATCAAGAAACTGTCAAGGGTCATATAGATGTATATGTGATATGTAAAGCACATCTTCTGGGTATGATACTACTGATAGGGTGGTTTTTCCGATACATTTATCAGGACAAGTTAGCAAGCGAGAATGCTTTTCTACTCACTATCAGTATTGCTCTATTCTACTCTGTTATCGTCCTCTCTCTCTCTCGGGCCACCCCCTCCAAATAGCTGTGACGGGAGGTGATCTAAGATTCCTACACCAGATAGGTTCCTTGGATTATAATTAGCGTGTCGATGAGAAACACTTGCTAGGGCACTATGTACAGTACAGTAGAAAACGTACTACATGTACCCACGACCATTACACAACCAAGTCCAGATAAGAGTACGAAAGTCTAATAAAGCTTTATTTCCAACCTAGCTCTGATGGTCGTCGTCCACCTTTTACCATCTTCCCAAACTTGGCATTATTATCCCATTCAAATCTCCCGGTGATGATCCCACTCCACCGAAAATAGAAGTTAAGCCGCCGAGAGCACAGGCGCAACGACAAGCTTCCCACAAAAAGGACAGTTCCTTCGGAAAAAAACATCACAATTCCTCCTATATATACCGTCAGGCAGAAATCTACAAACCCCTCACAAAAGTTCGAGGATGCTCTGCTCCCACCATCATAGCAGACCTATGATATTATTACATACTGCATCATTTAAATCCCATAGTGCCCTACACCTGTCGGTATATCAAGGCATAACCCCCCCCGCGCGCGCGTGCGCGCCCTACCGACTAACTTTGAATCTATCTCCCATAACTATCAACCAGCCTAATTACACACAAACTTTACATTACCAACCCCCCCCCGCCAAAAAAAAAAAACCATAATGCTCCCCTACGAGTTAGCCACACAAGGATATCGCTACCCAAAGAGATCTCTCTCGAGTGCAGCGCGCCCCGTGCAGGAAGACGCCCCGCCAGTAACCCAAGTGCCACCGCCAAACCAGCGCATCTAGATAATCCGGGTATCAGTTACCGATCTTCTCCTTATGTTTTTTTTAAAGGCTAGATTCTTTCCCGGGAGTACTGTCATGCACTCTCACTCGCAGCCTTGTGCAGCGCTAGGTATGTACGCTAGACTTGGGATAAACTAAGCAGCGGGGGGAGGAAGAGAAGAGAAGAGGAAGAAGCCGAATTTCTCTTCCCTTCCCTCGTGACGACGTTTCTCATTCCCCGTTGCTAACCCGTTGCACCCTTCTTATTCTTGGAATTGTCGGACCCGGATTTCCGCTTCGATGCTTCCCCTTTTGGAATTACTTATCATGACTACCGGATCAGATTAACTTAGTGTTCATACCATCAACAAAGCACGACTCCTTCGAATGTATACTCCAATCACCCAGTACTGTACTAGTGCTGCCCCAGTACTCGAGTACCAGATGAATTGCCGCACTGCCTGCTAGCACGGACAAAAGGCCCTTGCTGTCCCAACCAAGCCTTCCAATATCTACTACCGGTATACGATACCCCATACCCCAACCCAGTAAAATAAAAAGGAGGGAAACCCCTTTCGACCCGTCGCCACCTCCCGCCCGCCTCTCCTCCAATCCCCAGATCCAGGGGCAAAGGCTTCTTAAGAAAAGTCAGTAGTAGCATCATACTTTTCCCGACTGGTTCACAACCCGAGGAGGTTATCTCTTCCAGCACATATTGCGTCCCATCAAGTTTCCCCAATGCCCCTTATGGCAACTTGCCAAAATGAAATTATCTTGGGCTGCCGATAACGGTGATCACTCACTCACTCAATCACCCGCCAGCCCTCACGTAACCTCACAACACCACACCCGGTAACAAGAAATAATCCAATACAGCTCGAAAACGTGGTACTGTAGAGGGGAAAGAAAGAGGGGGAAAAAAATGCATGTACGGCACATTGTGAGCTTCTTTTAGTAAAGTTTTTTGGCTGCTTGGGGGGAGAGAGAAAACTCCTCCACAGCCTGGCGCCTACAACGTATTGTATAGTGCGTTGACAAAATTAACCGCGATTCAACCATTGATGGCAACTCAACCCCCCTCATCACCCTGCGCTTTCAATACCGCTTAAAGAGATTTCGCTAGCCCAAATATTAATTTCTACTATGTATTCTACCTTATACTTACATCTTTAATTTTTTTTCTTTGTTTTAAAGATAGTGGGGTTGGTGGGGGAGTGTTGTTGTCATGGCCCAAGTTTTTTCCCTCTTGGTTGAAACGCGGTTAATTTTGTCAACGGACCATACTCGAGTACCTTATGTTCTACCCTTCATCTAGCCCCTTTTCCACAACACCCTAGACCGCAAACTACTTGTGCAATGCCAGTACTGTTCGGCATGCCGTACACACCAGAATACCCGCTAATCCCAAAGGCACAATACTGGCACTAGCATACCGTACACGGTATCTGGAAATGAGGACGATACCTCATATCGGGTTAAACCGCCGGGAAACCTAACCTAATTTAACATATCCTTTCCACGGCGCTCTCTGTCTCAACTTAATTTCCGGGGAATGGTGATGATGGTGGTGATGATGCAGGTGCTTCTTGCTTTTTCTTTGCTCTTTTTTGTTTTTGTTTTTGTTTTTCTTTTTCCCTTCTGTGCCGTTTGCGCAATACGGTACGGGTTTCAGTTCGTATCTTGGTGTCAGCGGTGGTTCCTCTAATTTATGGTGGTCTTGTCAATTGATAGTCGTCCGGATGCCTTGGCGCCAAGATAGATAGATGAGCATCGTGCCGTACGGTAGTCTGCTCGGGTTCTGTGTTGTATCATACTGTATCATGCGCGACGTTTCCCGAGTGGGTTACCGTACGTGCTTGTCATCCAAGCTACGGTGGTTCCCGCAAAATCTTGTGTGATGAAGCCACCAATTATACCACAAATGAACTACTTACGGTACTCTTCTCTCTCACTCCAGAGACCATAAAAACATCGAGTACTATACTAGTACTAGTACAGTATTGTACGAGCAGGATAAACTCGCAAGCCACCCACGCACTTGCCCAACAAGATTTCAGACGGGGAAAAGGGGGAGCTGAGAGGAGCGGCGCGCCGTATGACGCTTATAGGGTGCCGGTATTCAGGTGAGACAAATTCCGAGGCCCTGACGCAACACAAGTACCGTACTGCTGTAAAAGACACGATACGGCCAGATATCTGGAATAGGAATAACAACCGTTCTATCCATTTTTTATTTCCAGTACTGTACAACGAGCCATCTAACCCTCTCTCTCAACGGATCCGTAAACTCCGGATATAGCCCTCGCAAAACAAAGAAAACCAGATCTAATGGAGAAAGAGAGTAAAGCAACGATGGAATGCTCATTTAGTGCACATGTGCTCGCGACCAGGTCCGACGCCGACATGCTCGATCTTGACCCCGACAAACTCCTCAACGAATTGAACATACTCCCGAGCTTCGATGGGGAGTTGATCCCAAGAAGTGGCCTTGGTAGTAGGCGTAGACCAGCCCGGGAATATCCTATAAATCGGCTCCACACGCTCGAGTATGGTAAGATCGGCTGTAGGGCAGTTAGCCGTACCAACCCAGGAGAATCAGGAGGTACCATGGTACTTACCTGGGAACGATTCGAGCTCCTCGCCGTCTACGCGGTAGCCGACGGCAACTTTGATCTCTTTGAGACCATCCAAGACGTCAAGCTTGGTCAAGTTCAGGCTAGTGTAATGGTTGACGGAGGTAGAGTATTTTACGATCACAAGATCGAGCCACCCGCATCTACGTCTTCTTCCAGTTGTAACACCGATTTCACGACCGACATTCTGGAGGTGATCACCAATTTCCTATACAGTAGCATCACTTGTCAATCGAACTAGTCTTGAATTCGGTGATCTATAGAGGCCTTACATTCAATTGCTCCGTTGGGAACGGACCGGCCCCTACTCTGGTCGTATAAGCCTTGACAACGCCGATAATGTTTTTAATATTGAAAGGCGAGATAGCCAGTCCAGTAATAACACCACCGATGCCAGTGTTGGAGCTAGTAACGAACGGGTAGGTCCCGTAATCTATGTCAAGCATTAGGGCATTAGCTCCCTCTACGAGAACCTGCTTATTGGTATCGAAGGCGTGCTTGATGAATATAACGGCATCAACCACGTATGGACGTAGAGTCTCGTAATAAACCTAATTGGAAGTGGTTGTAAGTAACGGTCAATTCCCCACACCCCGTCGGTAGGTGGCTCACCTTGTACCGAGCCAATTCCTCCTCGACATTATACTCGAGAAGATCACCAAAGCGGCGCTTGTAGCCAGCAGCAAGAAGTCTTAGTTTCTTCTCAAACTCCTCCCAGTGAAAAAGCTCGTAGACACGAACACCACTCCTGGCAGCCTTAGTAGAGTATGTCGGGCCAATGCCTTTTCTGGTGGTTCCAATACCCTTTGCGCCTAGCTCAACTTCTTCAAGTCCGTCGACTAATTGGTGAAGATCGAAGACGAGGTGAGCGCGGTCAGAGATGAAGATCCTATTGGTAGTGTCAAGGCCTTTCTTCTGAATACTCTCCAATTCATAGAAGAAGGAGGGCACATGAATGACAACGCCTGACCCAATAATGTTGAGACACTTGGGGTTGACGAGGCCTAGCAGAATGTTAGAGGGCAGCTCGTCGGCTGATTCAACTCAAAGTATGCCACTTCTTGCAGGCCAAGAAGGGAACCGCATAATTATATGAAAAAGGCAAAAGACGAGGATCAGAGAATTGACCTGAGGGTAGAATATGGAAATCATAAGTGACTCCATTGACAACGATGGTATGACCAGCATTGTTCCCGCCGGCGCTCCTCGCACAGACATCGACACTTGAGCAGAGAATATCGACAAGTTTGCCTTTCCCCTCGTCACCGAATTGAGTCCCGAGGACGACGGTTGCCATAGTCACTTTTTGTTCTTGCGTGTGTAAAGTTGGCCTATTTGATTATATAGTTAGGTAGGTGGGGGGGAGGCAGGCACGAGAAGGAAAAAGGAGGGGTCTTGCACAGATCCAGAAGGGCGGCCAAATGCGCAGTTGTCTGAAACTAACGGGGTTAGGGTTGTTTAATACCCTCGCGAGCACGTAATTTGGATAACCCACTTGACAGCATACCGAAAAATATGGCATAACGAAAAATTTGGTGAGCGTGGGAAACCTCTCGGAGGAGCAACCATACCGGAAGATCAAAAAACTTCAAAAAGAGGAAACACAGGCAACAGAGCAGGTGGAAAATATTGATTCTGATTGGAGTCTGATGGTTCTCATGGTAGTAACTCTTTTTAAATATTCTGATAGTTAATTCACTTGGACCATGATTTTTTTTTACTGCCATTTTGTTGTGAAATTGTGGTGTTGCTCACCAGATTTTTCGTTGTGCCGTATTTTTCGGTATGCCGTCAGGTATGATACCGGTAGGTTGCGGTATTTTCTTTGTGAATTCGCTAGCTCCGAATATCCCTGTAAATTGCGACATCAGCCCAAGTAACTCAAGTTTGGCTGAGCAAGTTAATGGAATTGCGAAAACCAGTTGATGAGATACAACACAACCAAAAATGGCTCACACCAAACTGCATCAGGAAAGCATTAATCCTTCTTAAGAACCTTTGTCTCTGAAACCCGATATTAGCGAGCAGCGGAGCTAGCGAATCCACAGAGAAAATAATGTACCGTACTCGAGTACGGTACTGTACCGGTGCCGCTACCTTCCACAGATTTTTCTTTCTCTGGGGTACAAACATAGTGAAGGAAGTTATGGATCGTGCCTGCAGTCTGGGCAGATGCATTACCTTTGTACTGTAACAGAGGTTCATCAAAATTTATGTATTTAGGAGAAATGCTTGCCCCGCGATTGTATGTAAAATAGGTACGGTGCCTTTACCATCTAATTTAGCGATGGTTAGGTTGGGAAGGAAAGAATACCGTTTAGCGGGGTGGCTTCCCGCAGCTACTTGTACCTGTGTCCCCACCGAAAAGGCCGCTATCGAAAATTTTCCCGGATAAATCCTGCCATATATTGAAGAATTATCGCTCAATTCCATACGGGTGAAAATGTCATACTTATGATGCTGTTGGCTTAAACTCTAAGCCCACACGAAGTATAGTAGTCACTCTCTGTGGCGCGGTGCTTCCATCAGACCGACCCTCTGTTTGATAATCCGAGGATCTACGAACAAACATCGGGCCGAGATCTAGGCTTATCAGATCCGCATAAAGATGCGAAGGATCTCCACCATACGAGTACTGGTACGATATCAGTGTATCAGTCATATATCGGCCTTGATCACTTACCTGATGAGCTTGAATTCCTTTACAGGCATTGGATCCTGTGCTCGGTGCCGTCATCTTCCTCATTACTCGAGTACGGTACTCGAGTAGACGCCGGCGGGAGTTGGATAAGATGTTTTACCAAAAAAGGGGCGCCCAGCCGCGGACTGCCTGGGGGTCTTGACCCTTTGGGGGGTGGCTGAGACCAGCTTTTCGTCTCTTCTGACAAACCTTGACCCTGCTGCGTTCCTGATATCATTCCAGTGCATGCCGAGAAAGTCTCCGGGTCCTTGCCCACGACGCCGCTGTCCGTGTTTTACCCTGAGGATAGGTTCCCGTCTTCGAGCACGGTGCTTGTATGATACTCGTTCAATACAATACACCATTCTGCTCTTTACATGACGCACCTTACCGATACAAACATTCACGGGGAACAGCTTCGGAGTGTGCTGTGAATCTCACCATTGAGGGCGCCAGCATCGATAGTACCGCCGTTGCATCACAGTACTGTAGTGAAAGAAGCTCCAATCACTATGCTCTCGGGGAAGAAACCCTACCCGGAATGAGAATAGAGGAAATTAGCAGAGGCTCATGAAAACTTTATTTAATTGGGTTCAAGACCGGGAAGGTGTGGACTGGTTGTTTCGTTTCGGTGGAACAGACTTTCTCTCACTTGGCTGTTGGATGGTCTGCTCCCGTTGCGATGCCTACCGAAATCAAAAGTACTCGAAGTATGATATACAGAAACCCCGGTACAGCTCAGGCCCAAAAAAAACCAAGATTTTCGAATACTTTTGGTTTCCCCAAGCACTTGAACAGCGGGTACGGTGCTTTAGGTTTGCCCAGTTATTTGGCCCGAAAATAGCAGCAAACTGACAAACTTTGCTGACCTGCTGGTACCTGCAGCACTCGTCACAAGAGGGAAAGAAAGAAAGAAACAATCTGCGAAATGAGACGAAAAGGAAATATGGCAATCGTTAGACTTTTATTTATTTTTTCTTACTCTCAGTGGCTGAGTGTTGGTTCGGTAGAGTTTGTGTCACTGTTTCCACTCGTCTCAGGCAAAAAGAAGCACCCGAACACAGGGATGGAAGGATGCGGCATATAGCCAATCATCGGTGCGTGCCGTATCTGTGCGTGCAAGCAAAACCATACCCTGAATGCTTGGGTACTTCTTGCCCGGGACGAGGACAATAACTTACTACGGTACTACCGGTAGCACGAGGACCGTACTCGAGTACCGGTACTCAAGTACCATGGAAGGGACAACATTACAATAGTCTTCCAGCCTCCTGATTGGTTTGTGGATGAAGTATGACGAGCAATAGATCGCCCTGGTTGGGAGGTTTCACTGTGAGCAAGGGTAAATCCCCCACCCTCTAATCTTGTTGTGCCGGTTTGCCCAGCTTGTTCCCTCATCATTAGCGAGCTATACCTTTTATGGTACAAATTTTCTGTTTCATTTGCATGGGTGGCATTGGGTGGTACGGCTACAAGTAGGGAACCCAAGGTGAATAGCGGGTGTTTGCTGGAAAATATCTCCAATTCCTCTCGAATACGGCGTTTAGAGACGAGAATGTGCGAGTCCTCGATTACTGTAGCAGTAGGGGTACTAGGACTACGGGTACCGGCCTGGCAATACGGTTCTCCTATCATCCAGACCGAACATACTCCGCTTGCACCGTGCTGGGGTGCGCTGTATGGCAGCATGTGTGGGTGGTCCCTGTCGCCAATGTCACAATCCACCCGAGTATCATTCACCCCCCCTCCTGTGCTGTTCCCTCGTGGAATAACCCTCTCCCACGCCCCTAGCACTGTGCTGGGCACAATGGTCAGGGTGAAAGCAAATTTGCAGATACTGTAAGCAGCGACTGCTAATTACCACAATGGGTGTGATGCCCTGGTCCGCTCCACTCGGCGCAAGTCCTTTTCTTCTCGCCCTCCCCCCTTCTCGTGAACTTTCCTTCACTTCTTCTTTCCTCACTCGCATTGCATCTCTCGCGCCAGCGTCCCACGTTCTTTACCTTGCGTTCTTTCTGCCCTTTGCCCAGTCACTCCTTCGAATCCAACTACTTTATCCAAAAAAATCAAAAAACAATTTTCTTTGGTATTTTTTTTCTTTCTTTCAGCAGCGCTTGACCCCGTTTCTGCCTCCAACATCACGCCGCTATCAATTCGGTACCCGTTTCCAGAATCAACAACGAGAAGAAAAGGTTCCATAACCAAAATCTAAGATCGCATCAAAATGGTTTCATTCAATTTCCTCGCTGCCGCTTTTGCGGCTTTCGCAGCAGTTTCTGAAGCTACTTATCATGGACATGTGGCCAAGCGCCATCTCCACATGAGGGCCTCTTATGGGAACCTCACTGATATCCCCCACCCTCCTGCCATGGGAACTGGTAGCTCCGCCCCGGCTCCTGTCCCCACCACTACAGTTGTTGCCGACATTCCAGAGCCTGACTACACCACTACTCTTACCTCGACAATCACCAAGTGTCTTACTGTCACTTACACCTTGGGAAGTGGAAAAGAAGTTGTTACTACTATTACTAAGGTATGTCATACTTCAATATCGGATATGTTGTTTTAAGGCTTTCAGGTCCTGACAATCTTGATATAGTACGAGGAAACTACCAAAACGGTTGCCCATGTCAAGGCTACCCTGACTGTCTCTCCAGTCATTGAGTCGACTCCTGGTGTCCCCTCTGTGTCTGCCTCTTCCACTGTCGCGCCGGTTCCCAGCATAGTCCCAAGCAACAGCGGGTCTTCTCGCACCAGCACCACCACCTTGTATGTCACTGCGCCCCCAAGTGGGACTCTCACTGTTGAGGCGGCTTCCACCGCTCCCGCTTGCCCTAGCGTCCAGACTGTATACCTTCCATCGTATATCACTGTCTACAACACGGTGGTAAGTATTTTTGATATCCCCCATGCTTATAAATATTGGTTACTAACAATATCTCAGACTGTGGCCCCTCCTGTCCCATCTGCCCACAACTCTGGGAAGGCACCAGACGAAAGCACTACCTCCCGAACCACGACAAGAACTAGCACCACTACCATCAGTATTTTGACGACTGTAACGCTAACCAAGCCACACATGTCAACTGGGACTGGGACTGGGCTTTATTAAAGCATTGGTTTTGCAACATGTGCATAGTCTCTTGTTAAAATTTTTTTCCCGGTCAAAGCGGTTGTCCATAGTGTTTTTACGTTTGGAGATTCATTTTCAACAAAGCAGAGAGACGAACGAAGCATGGTAACTTCTTCAAGCCATTAAAATTTCCCGTGAGGTAACCCACCGGAAGGGTGCAGAAAATTCTTCATTTCCTTGTATTTTTACTTTTATCCTTTTTTATTCCACTTCATTAACCCCCCCCCCCCTTTATTCGTTCCTGTGGATGATGATGGCTTTCATAAAGGAGACGTGGAGATGCTAGCGTGCTTTGTTTTTTTGTTTGTTTTCTTTCGTGTTATATTCTTGTGGTTACTTTGGTATTCTTAGTTATTTTCTCCTGGGAGAAAAAAGTGATGATAGCTCCCTACCTGTTGACGCACAGGTGGCGATTTGGGAGTTCTTGGACTATCGGTTTCTTTTTGCAACCTCCAGCAGATACTTTTATTTGGGGACAGGCTGGGTTTGTCATTGGAGAGAATTTATGTATTCTGTCTCTTGGCAGTAATGCTTAAATTAAATAAAGTTAAATAGCTACCGGTACCATTAAAAAATTCGTTGGTGATTGCAAGAGTGACTCGTGCAATGTAACTTTAACAAATATCTGGTGACTACCAAGGGTTTTAATTTCCATCCAACCATCACCACCTGCCCCTTTGGAAAATTCAATTAATTTAGTTGCTAGAAAGAAATTCTGGTTGCTCCAACAACAAAAGGATTGAAGCGCCCGAGTGACCTTCTCCAAGGACAGTACGGTTGGTCCTCAATCTCCCAGCCCCTTTTCATAAACAAGGCACCCGTTCGTAGGTACGGGATGATAGATAGCGTAGAATTACCCCTTTTTCAAACCAGCTACGAAGAGGGTTTAAAAATTTATTGGGCTTCATTCGAGCAAATATGTGGACCGCTAAACGTCTCGAAGAAAAACTTGAGGGGGGGGGAAAGGCTTTGCTGAAGTGAGACCTCAAAGGCGACGTTCAGAACGTTCGCATGAAATGGTTTGTCAAAGTTCTGATATTGGAGGAATCGATAGGGTATCATATCATATACCGGTATCATACCTGCATTGATTGACTGCCACTAAGCCAACCTTATTCGCTGCTGTCGGACGTGATTCACGGGATGAGCAAAAATCTTGCGCAAGATTCATACATAATTTGACCTCACCATCGTTTTATCATACCGGTCGGTTCGCCCCAGGGTCCATGTTTCCAAGCGCTGATCCGTTATCAGCCATCTAATCTTATCAAGATAACAGATCATCTCTACAAATCTAACATTTCTCGTAGAGAGTTTGCGCATGTGGGGACCTGGGTGGCGGTTAATAGGAAATGGACCTAGGTCTAAGAATGAGTTTGCGCAATAGGTGTAATAGATATCATATCATAGCTTGGTATGATAACCATGATAGAAGAGGGAGGATTGAGTAGGGTAATATCGCATCGCCCTCAAATTTGTTCTCGGCCTAAATAAGGATAACTACCCGGCTACACCAAGTTGTGTATGATACTAACCATACTGACACCATAGAACAGGTGACAACCCACTACTCGTACCGAACGCCCAACATTATCATCATCAGTAAAATCTTTTAATAAAAGGTAAAAAAGAGCGGCTGTTGCTGCTGATTTGTTGTTCAGTTATCGGATTTCTTCAGGTCTGAAAAGCCCTATTTTACCATTTCTCGCTACCCCGCCTGGGGGGTGTCCAAGACTTTTATTTAGGTTAACAGAAAATAACCTGTTTTCCTTTCCACCTAGGTCTCCTTGCGCAAACTCTCTATCAACGTCGCGTCTCCTTTTCCACTCAACCGCTTTTGAGCCTCCGATCCTCGGACGTAACACATCATACACCCTAACTTCTCCACATCTATCGGATAAGCCTCCTCTACAATGGTAGATCATTTGCCCCCCGCTCTTTTAATTTTATTTGGGGCTTTTCCGGAACTAATGATGAATAATAGGTTGTGCTTGCTGCTTCAATTTGTACCCGTGGGGGGAAGGCCGTGCTATCACGGCAGTTCCGTGAGTGAGACTACCCCACTGTGACCTGTTGGGAGGGCGAAATGGATGAGGTTGACGGGTTTTATAGCATGCCCCGCTCGAGGATCGAAGGTCTCCTAGCTTCGTTCCCCAAGCTTACCGACACCGGAACTCAGCATACTACTATTGAGACCGAGAACGTTCGATATGTCTATCAACTACTTGTCCGTTTATACTCGCTCTGGCTTCATTGAAAGGACGAGAGGGTTGACTATGATTAGGATGAGCTCTATTTGGTTCTTATTACAAATAAGCAGTCCAACATCCTTCAAGACATCGACTCCCTGCACCTCTTCGCCCAGGTCGTTTCCTCGATTTGCAAGTCACTTGACGAACGGGAGATTCTTAAGCATTCGTTTGAGTTATTGAGTGCTTTCGATGAGGTTGTTTGCCTAGGTTATAGAGAAAACCTGGGACTGCAGCAAGTCAAGGCCTTCTTAGAGATGGAGAGTCAGGAGGAGAAGATTCAAGAGATTATCTCGAGGGTATGCTTGTTCGCCCGACAATTGGAAGAGGCAGATACCGCATTACCTGGTTTTATTCGCCTGCCGCTAGTACGTTGAAATAAAGGAGGGGCTGGAGCAAAACGTTCAACACAGTCAGGAAGAGTCCAAAATAAGCCTGGTTTTGACCATAAAGGCTTAAGTGAAGGTGTTTTATGGCGAATTTGAGACAGATTACAAGGAAAACTCTTATTTCAACGTACTAGCGGCAGGCGAAAAAAAACCAGGTAATGCGGTACTAACTGAATATAGAACAAAGAATTCGAAGCTACCGAGGAGCGGAAACGCAAAGCGAAGCAACTCGATCTTCAACGTAAAGAAATGTCTCGCAATCCTACTGGTATGGGGTCGACCGGGCGCTCAGGCGGATCCCATTCTTCCCATTTCCCCACCTACACCCCTCCGCCGAAGCCGGCCGTTACCGACTCGTACGATACCTACGAGAAGAAGAAGGCCTTTTCCTCTGCGCCGAAGGGTAAAGGCATGCAACTCGGCCGTAAATCCAAGACTACAGAGATGTTCGATCAAGTACGCAATGAATTGAGCTCCGAGGCGGAAGAGCGTGTCCCGCTTGTCCAGGCACAGGAGGCTGTTGCTTCACCGAGACCGAGCTTCAGTGGCGACAAGAAGGCTATCCAAATTATCATTTCTGAGCAGATTAGTGCCGAGCTCTCTCGTGACGGCGGGATGAAGAGCTTCGAAGTCAAAGGCGATCTGCAGCTCAAGATCCTGGACCAGGCCCTGTCAAAGGTCAAACTCGACATCTCAGCAAACACTTCTGATGCGCAATTCCGCACGCATCCGAACGTGGACAAAGCGCTGTTCAACGGACAATCCGTTATTCAGCTGAAAGACCAATCCCGCGGCTTCCCGCAAAACCAGCAAATCGGTGTTCTTCGCTGGCGCACCACCACTGGCGAAGCCCCGCTTTCCTTCACAATCTGGGTCAATCTAAGTTCCAGCCATGGAAAGTACAACGTCACCGTCGAATATGAGCTTTCTTCCGATGATACGCTCAGGGATGTTGTTGTCAGTATCCCGTTCAGACGCGACGAGCCATCTGTCACTAGTATGGATGAGGTCTACGAGGTTGCGGGGGATAGTATAGATTGGACACTTCCTTCTATTTCCGAGGATAATGCCGCTGGCAGCTTCGAGTTTGAAGCGGAGGCGGATTCCGAAGGAGAGTTCTTCCCGATGACTGTAAGATTTAGGAAGGAGAAGCCGATTGTTCCTGTTGATGTAAGTTTGCTTTCCTACCTTCTCTCCCCCACCCTTTTTTATGGGCAGACGAGTTCGCGGGGTAAAAAGTTATCACATCCCTTTCAAACACGTTGTTCGTGGAACCAGTTACCGGGAGATGCCCTGCCACTGAAGATGGGGGCACTGTGCTAATGGGCTACATAGGTTGACGGCGTCACTTTGCTGGAGGTAGGCGAGGGTGTGGACTTTTCCAAGGAGATTAAGGTTGTTGCGGATAATTATGTCATTAATTAGATGGGACTTTTTTTCGATGATGAGGATTGGGATTTTGTAAATTGGGAGTTAAAAAATACCGTCTCCTCCAGCGTCGCGAGATTCTCGAGTCGCGAGAGTGGCTGCATAAAAACAGGGATAGAAGCAAATATATGGAAGCATGCATGTACCCGATACAAGACGTAGCCTGAAATAGAAAGTGTGATCTCAAGATAAATAGTGAAAGCCAGAAGAAAAGAAGAAAGACTCCCTATAATACAGAAGAAGAAAAAAGTAAAACCAAAAAAATTTCCCCCTTCACAAAAAACATCAAACCCCCACTTCTCCCCCACCGCCTCCCCTCCCCGCCTCCCCATCCTGCTTCCTAAGCACCCAAACCAACTCTTTCATCCTAACACCAACCCACCATCCCCTAAGTAACAAATCCCTAACCCCCCACCCATCCTCAACCCCCCTTCCAACCCAACTCCTTGTTCTGCCATCATTTCCTGACTCGCCCACCTCTCGCTCTGGCGCTCCCGTGTCTTCAGGCGACCAGACTTTCTCCCCAGGACGGTATACACGAATGCCCGCCCATCCTGTGACGCTATCCACAATTTCGTATTTCCCGATGATGCGCGGTGTGGAGGAAGTTACCACCCATTCGATGTCAGTCCAGAAGGAGGGTGTGAGGAGGGTTGTTTCGTCTTCTGTTTTGTCGAAGGTGATTTTCGGCTTTGCTGACGTGGAGGTGTGAGGGGAAGGGGAGGGGTAGAGGGGGGCATCTTGGAGGAAGCGGGTTGCGCCCGTCATGCAGGTTAACGTGTCTAGGTGGACTTTTGGTAATGTTGGGGAGGAGAGGGAGGATGTGAGGATGTGGTGGTGGAGTTTGTTGATACCTTGACCACCTGGGTAGTTGTATGAGCTTATTAGTAGCATGCTTGCGCTGGCGAGGGTTGCGAGGAGGATGGAGAAGATGATGGCGAGGGAGGCGAGGGCATAAATGGGGGATTTTGATCGGCGGTTGAGGACCCAGGCTCCGCCTACGGAGGCGTACAGGGTCAGAATTGGCACGACGTAGACTATGAAGCGCCATTCTTTATGTGGGAGGACGGAGTACACGCCTACGAAACCGAGTACGGGGAGGATGTAGGCTTCGGTAATGATGCGCGGGGAGTTGTAGATTCCTGTTGGTATAAGCAGGAGGAGAAAGGGGTTTAGTAGGAGCTTTGGGAGGGAGTTGGTGAAGTAGTAGTACCACGGGGACGTTCCCCAATCGCTACTCTTGTTCTCGATGGCATTGTAGAGAAAACCGGATAACTCCGGCCATATCAGGCCAGTTTTTGCGGTCAGTAGCGGGGTATTGAATGGTGCGGCGGGGGTGTACGATTGCCAGAAGTAGCTGTCAATCCCAAGTGTTATCCCCAACCCAATTATCCCGCCGGCCAGACCAGCTGCGATGGCGTTGCCCACGTGAATTCGGCGGGTGAGGAGGAGCTGTAGTGAAATAAAGGCTAATAGTATCGCTAGCTCGGAGCGGAAGACGATGGATGTTAACGTCAAAATGTAGATCCCAACCTTATAGTAGCCGACCTGTCGTCTAGAAGGTGTCCCAGGGGCCGGTAATAAAAACGAGAAGGCCGTAGTAGAAAGTATCAATGCGAATGTGTTTGGCAATAGCCGAGATGAATAATACGGCAGGTGGAATTGCGATAGCTGGAAGAGAGTATATAACACCGCTGTCGTAGGCCCATAGCTTTGTCTAACGGCCCTAGTGAATAGACTCAGACTTAGCGCACTGAGAACACCCATTACACCCCTCACTAATATTCCATCCAACCAACAAACCGCTCCATTAGCCGAATAATCAAAAAGTTGTCCTTAGGGGAACTCAAACCAACTAACTGCCTGTTCACCCTTTCCTCAACAAGGTCGATGAGAGGCCTGCTTAACCCAGACAGAATCACGGGCCCGACGAACGTCCTTGGTACAACCCCAGGGAAGGTGAAGTGGTCGTAATCCGCCCGTAAGGAAGCGGCTGTATTCTCCGTTGCAAGACCATACTGTAGTATATCGTGCGTGGCCTGGAGATTGAAGGATTCCTCAACCTTGGTATAGGGTGCGCTGACAAGGTGGGTCAGTATCGTCAAGAGCTGGAGAGCTCCAAGGGAAGAGGTCAGGAGCATTGTAGATTGTTGTATGTTGTATCCTCGGCACGCGGTAAGGGTCCGGCGGGCCTCTTGATCGAATGGGAGGTTGGGAAGGGCCTCTGGAGCTGGGAGGCTCCAGAAGGTTTGCTCCGCAATGCCGGGAATGGGCCGTCGGGTCAGCCTTGTAGCTCCGCCAAGAATATTTGCCAGGAGCTAGGTTGGTTTAGGGAAAGATGGGTGCTAGCCACCAAGTTGCAGGGATCATATGGGGTCATTCGGTTTCAAAATCTGACTTGAAGGATGCCGGAGTGGGCTGGTATAAGTGCCGGACATCTAAAACCGACCCTCCTGTTCACTTTTTGTGGATTTGAACAGGGTTGTTTCTGCAATAAAAAGCGAATTCCTTGGCATTCCAGACATGGAATATCACTCATATTGCCTATCTAGGTAATTTCTTGGCTGTTCACTTTTCTTTCCTCTCATACAAAAATCTTCACTTCTTTTCATCTACTGCCTGCCCTCACCTTGCTCTTAATTAATAAAACAAATCCATAGCTTTATTCTCACCCTTTTCCTCCTCATTTCTATGCACTTATTTTCTTCATTACATTAATCCTGTGTTGTTGTCGTTCAAGTCTTGTTCTCCTCTTTTGTCGTTGCCTTGAGGGTCGTTTTCACGCGCCCGGCACCATATCATAGTTTTGGATGCTGGTAAATTTATGACAGTCTTTCGGCACACCCTTTTGAGCGACGCCGGATTCATATGTAATTTCATTCCCCCCGGTTCGCATGGTACTGTACGAGTACGGTGCAACAGTATGATACTATGATACGGTACAGGTAAACTTCTAAGTTGGAGTTAAGGCCGGCCGTAGCCAACATCTATTCCAGTACCCTTAACATTGAGGTAATATATAGTACAAGTTTTAGGTAGTAGAAACATGGACTTTATTCTGGGTAGCGAGGATATGTTAGGGATAATTGCTTCATAAGAGCGTAAGAAATCAAAAATAGAATGAAAGGAATAACGTCTTTCCTCACACCCTAGACGACAACACATGGGAGCAAAGCTCTAATTAACTTAAACAAGACCGCCTCTGGGGAAGGGTGGTTTTGTGCATGTACGATACTATCTCTTGGGGTGTCTGAAACAGTCAAGTTTGTAGCTGGCGCACTATTCCTAGTACTCGAGTATGGAGGGTATAGTACGAGTACGGTACTGTGCATGCAAGCCTGCCCCTGCGAGTTCTGGTCTCGGCTGGCCTAAAATTTGGGGATTCGAATTCGCCTGCGGAAAAATCTTCGAGTTAGCTCGCGAAGCCACGGACGTTGTGGTTCGACATCTTCCTCCTGTTCCATCTTGGGCTGGCCACCGTCGCGGTCGAGGGGTATCATACATATGGTGGCTAACTGTTGCGCTCACGATATATCACTCGGGATACAAAAAAGGATAAGTGGGTATCTCTAATTATCAAACGTGAGACTAAGGGTAAGTTTAGGTGTTATACAAATGACCAATTACGCCCTATCGTAATCCCGGTGCCTGCCTCTACCAACGGCCCGCTCCCTTGAACTCGAACGTGACCGTTTCTTTCCCCCATCGCCTTCTCTTTTTCTCTCTTTTGGCCTCTCATCCCACCTCCCACTAGACTCCTTTCTCCTGGGCCCAGTATCACGTTCCCCATCCCTCCCTCGATCCAGCCCTGCCATAACTCTCTCTGCTGCGCTCCGGCCTCCTGTGTTCCCAGCTCTTCTATCCCTTGATGGTGCCGGAGGGGCCGATATGGCCGTGGATCCCACAAACTCAATGCGGCTCCTTTCCTCCACTTGTCTTTTCTCAAGTATTTCGATCTGAGTTTTGGCAAGCCTGTCTGCAAAAGCCTCTTCAGGGAAGCCAAATGGATCCCAGAGATCTTTCGGGAGACAGCTCGTGTACTGGTCGCCGCCCGTGACCCCAACAAATTCCGTGAGCTTCTCGAACAGATTCGGGTTCTGTAGGGTAGATGACCGTGAGAGCTGCTCGTTGAAATGGATCCCTTGCTTCTTGAGTTCTCGGAAGCGCCCGAATTTGGAGCTAACATCAGGGTGCTCCTCGCCGGGCGGTGAAGGTGGTATCTCTGGTATTGATGTCGGTAGAGTTAGAGATCGGATTGTTGCGCGACTAAGGGAGTAAGGTGATAGCGGCTCGGATCCGGGGGTCTGTGGAGCGGAAGATGGGGATTGAGGCGGTCGTGCGGGGCCCTGAATGGGCCCGATGTCATCTGTTGGTTCAGGTTCCCGGATTTGCGGATCAGGCTCTACCGTCTTGGCTGGCGCAGAGGTAATTTCTGCATGACTGGTGATGTGAGTAGAAGGGACGCTAGCTTTTCTTTTTAGGGTAGAAGAAGAAAGACTTTTTGAATCTCCATCCGGTTTGGGACTCAATGGTGAATCGGGGGTTGGGCGCGCCTAGGTGGTGTCAGCTTAGCATTTCTCTGTGGCCGAAAGCTGCTCGACTTACCTTTCTGATTTGTAAGGGTGCGGTGCTGGCAGCGACTTCTAGCTGTGGTTCAGGTTGAATTTCTTCCTGGTCACTTTCGCTGCCGCTGCCATATTCGACCAGGGCCATGGTGAATGGAAAATCAAGTTGGCTGAGAGAGTGCTTCTCGAGATCTAAGGGAGTTACCACACACTGCATGCCAAGAGATCCTTGCAGACAGAAATGTTGGCTTGTTACCCGGCTTCTTAGTGGAGGCTACCTGGTCGACCCTTCAACCCCTCCAACAAAGCTCCCATTCCATCATCTTCATCTACCTCCGAGCGCAGAATCGATAGAGATACCCGTATAAACATGTCTTTGCCTTCTATGCAGCCGCTCGGCTATGACCAGTCCTATTCCTTCCACACACCAACTTCTAAAGCTTCTGGAGGATACACCCAGCACAGATTTAACCCGTAGAGTTCCCTCTCCCCTGTTATGATTTCATCAAGCTGACTATCTCGCAGGTACGCGGACAATGGTGGAACCATCATAGGGATTACCGGTGAGGATTTTGTCGTACTAGCGGGGGATACCAGGCACACATCCGGATACAACATCAATTCCCGAACTGAGAAGAAGGTGTACCGACTCGGGGAAGATAACGGTCTTGTGCTTGCGACTGTTGGATTCGGGGCCGATTCTAAAGATGTTGCTGAGACTATGATGAGAGCTGTTAATGTTTGCTACGCTCCTTTTGAACTTGGGATGATTAAGCTTATTGAGAACAGGACTTCAAATTCAACCACAACTTGAAAGACATGAGCGTCTCTGCTGCTGCGCAGTACCTTTCCACCGTACTCTACAACAACCGCTTTTTTCCCAAATATGCAAACTGTGTTCTTGCTGGCCTGGATAAGGATGGAAAGGCTCGCCTGTATTCTTATGATTCAGTTGGCTCGTATTCGAAAGAAGGGGAAAGCCGGGCGTCCGCTGGCTCTGCATCATCGCTGATTGTTCCTTTCCTTGACAACCAGGTGTGCTAATCCAACCCCAAATTTACCAAATGATATTGACTAAAGAAACTAGGTTGAATTCAAGAACCAGTTTGTCCCTTCATCTAAGGGTCAGGAGGAGAGACCGGTAGTGCCTCTTGATCCTGTTACGGTTGCGAAACTAGTGAAGGATGCTTTTACCTCTGCTACTGAGCGTCATATCGAAGTTGGAGATGGACTGCAGATTATTACGGTCACTAAGGATGGCATCTCTGAGGAGGTTATAGATCTGAAGAAGGACTAAGCTAGTGTGGGTAGAAATAGTTGTACACTATTCGCTTAAACCGGTCCTTTTCCTTCGTAATTTTTTACAAAAACTTGTGCAAGCCTGATTGTGACAATTGTGTGTTGGATGACATTGATATTCTTTGAATCGATGGTAGGAGTAGCCTGTGGTTCATAGATAATCACTCGGAAGACTTAGTTGTTGAAATTATTATATCTTGGGCCCACCGCTGAAACCCCAATAATGGCCCATGTGTTATCTCCTTGAAAGTTCCCTGCTTTTGAAAAGGGTCTAAAAACACAACAAAGGCGAGTTGCCCGGGCCCTCTATTGGACAAAAACTCAAAAAAAAAAGAACACCAGACCTTTGCCAGGGGAGGCAACTCCGGCGACATAACACACGGGTCGATTATTGGAGTTTCTGCGGTAGGTTAGTTGGTTCTAGGCTTCTAAGCCGTTAGTACTCGACAAGTCGGTCAACGTTTTTTGTATCATATATAGGTGTAGTTATAATCAGGAAGAGTTGGTTGAGCCACTGCACCTATCCTAGCCGGGAGATATCGATTGCAAAGCCGTGTCTCCTACAGTAATTTGACTTGATTCTCGGACCTGTCTTTTACTGCACTCGGGCGCAAATTAAATACTCGTACAAGGTGACGACCATTTCTCAACGATGATACCTCGGCCATAAATAACTATCAACATGTCAAGAGAGTCCCATTAAGGAAAGTATATGGGAAATTATGCAAGGAACAGATCGTGGGAGGAATTATGGTGAGGCAGGTAGTTGATAAGGCACCGTAGTTGCTGAGGAATAACTGTTGTCACACACACCGTGTACAAGTACGAGTATCATATTTCTGTGAATTCAAGCATGAGCTATCATACTGGCATCAAAGCAGACTTTCGCTTCATCTCAACCACGCATTTGGGCGAGCCACCAAAATGGCTATGATAAGTTCGTTTCCGAGTCAATGACTTTTTGACATGCGGGAGTGCCTGTGCGTCACGTCGATCCCTAACCCTAACATTTATTTTGAGCCCCCCGTCTGCACGCTGCCCCTTCCCCCCACCTTAATCTCCATTCATTCCCCTCTCTTCACACTCATCCGACCAACCGACCAACCGACAAACGAAATCACAACGCATTATCATGGCATACCAACAACCAATCTCGGGGTCGCTTACCTGCACTGATCTTAGGGGCACACTCCCTCTTCTTGCCCAAGGGAAAGTTAGAGATGTCTACACTCTATCCTCCGACAATCTTCTATTTGTCGCAACGGATCGTATTTCTGCCTATGATGTTATTATGAAAAATGTTTGCTTCCTTTGATTATCTCTCCTTTCCCTTCCTCTCTTTCTACTCGCGGTAGGGGTACTCGTCCCAGGCAAGAAGTATTCGAAAATACGAGTTTTGAGTTTGTATGGGCGCTCAGACAATTGCCGAGGTTTTCCCATTGGCCATCTTGACCCCAGCTTGTTCCAATACTTTACCCCTACCGCGAGTATGATACCTAGATGAATCAATTAACGTTTGATAGGGAATCCCGAATAAGGGCAAACTTCTTACTGCCCTTTCTGAGTTCTGGTTTACTACTGTTCTCAAGGACGTTGGCCCGAACCACTTTGTTTCTTCCAGCATGGACTCTCTCCCGGAGGAACTTCAGAAGTACTCTGCCCAACTTAAGGGCCGCTCCATGGTCGTTAGGAAGCTCAAGGTCTTTCCAGTTGAAGCTATTGTTAGGGGATACCTTACCGGCAGCGCCTGGGCTGAGTATCAGAAGTCTGGGACTGTTCACGGGATTCAGATTCCCGAAGGGATGGTGGAGAGTCAGGCGTTTGAGAAGCCATTGTTTACTCCAAGCACCAAGGCTGCCCAGGGCCAACACGGTAGCTTCCTTCTATCTCATTTACTCGGGCGCAAATTAAAGATCCGGAAAGAGTGACTTTCATATCTACAGTACTCGGGTATGGAGGTAAGTGATGAGACGGACGGGGGGTCAAGATGTCAAAGCTTCTTACCCTTCCTAGCATTATTCCTACCAAATTAAATCATTTTTTTACCTCTCCCATATCGAGTGCCCAAACTCAAAAACTCCTGTCCGTCTCATCATTTATCTCCTGACCCGAGTATTTTTCAACCATACATTTTGTTTGTCACTTTTTCCGGATCTTTAATTTGCGCCCGAGTACTGAATTTAAAATAAACACAGGCCAACAATTGCTGACTTGACACTATCATTAGATGAGAATATTCACCCTGATAAGGTTGCTCAGCTTGTGGGCCACGAGTACGCAAAAAAAATTGAGGAATTTTCTCTTGCATTATACACCAAGGCCCGTGACTACGCTGCCGAGAGAGGCATTATTATTGCCGATACGAAGTTTGAATTTGGTCTTGATGAGGACAAAAATGTTGTTCTTGTTGACGAAGTTCTAACCCCGGGTTAATTTTTCAGAATCTAGCTATATTGATAATTCATGCACTAATTATGGAATAGATTCGTCTCGTTTTTGGCTTGCCTCCACTTACCAGGCTGGAAAAAGTCAGGACTCCTACGACAAGCAATTCCTCAGAAACTGGTTGACTGAGTACCTACTAAAGGGGAGACCGGGTGTTGTGATGCCTGACGAGATTGTTGTTGAAACAGGCAAAAAATACCACGAGGCTTATGAGCTGCTTACTGGCAAAGAGTGGAAAGAGATTTGAGAGTCTGAGTGCAAAAAGTTGCACGTCAATTAGCTATTAAAAAAAGCAAATAAGATGTGTGACATTAATCAATGCCCAATCATTGAAATAGTGACAAGATGAGGGGACAACGAATGCCCAAGAGTAAATTGCCTGAAAAGCGTAACTTTCTCTCATGTCTCAGCGATCCTACCCAATGCCTTCCAATAAAACTTGCCTTCTAGAGTAAGTTAGTGCTTGGCGTTCATCGTCCCCCCTCGTTCGTTGACCCTCATCTTGTCTAACCAGTCGCGAAAAGCAACAACCGAATCATCAGCCCAGTGTGATACAGGTAGTGCATCTAATCAATCATGTGCCTTACTCGAGTATGATAAGCACATGCAAAATCCTCCAATATTCCGATCTGCATCATCTCACAAGACTCATTTTAAGCGAAACTGTGACGTCGGAAAACGGGCCTCAACTCAACCTCAGTCTTAACTTCTATCCAGTCAGGACTGCCATACTCGAGTACAGCGCTTCACAAACAAGCGAACATTGGGTGAAACCGATAAATCGCGATGCGGCTAGCACTGCGTCTTCTTCGGGGTGGCTTCCTCCAGCGGAGCATAGAAGAGATGAAGCGCAATACTTTCAGCGGTAGCTTTTTTTGCAAACCCCCCTCCGTCCCACAATTTACAATTCCTAACATCAATTGTAGTCTTCAAGGGCGAGGGCATAACTGGCGACTTTGCCGACATGGAAATCCACTCTTTCCGCCATCCGGATTCTCTCAAAAACATCAAAGTCTTTTCCGATGCAGACACCGGAGGTTTCAGTGAAGTTCACATGGATCTTACACCATGTCCACCAGGTCATCCGTCCGAGGGCAAATACTATGGGAGATTCCATGGAAATATATCCATTGAGTTGCCCGTTGAGCGGCCGAAGATCCAACGGTCTGGGTATGCTGCTTGGAGAACGCGGGAGAGAGGGAGAACGCTCTTTGGGCGTCAGAATTGGGATTGCGATCCTTATACCTATTTGGCGCTGAAGGTTAAGAGTGATGGAAGCAAGTATTTCGTCAACATACAGACCGATTCTATTGTTGAGACGGACATTCATCAGCATAGATTATTTGCTAAGAGGGTTGGGGAGTGGGAGACAATCCATGTGGGGCCGCTAGAATCTTTACCACTCCCCATATATTGGAGCCTAGAGCTGATGAATACGTAGATTCCTTTCTCGGAGTTTGTAAGGACAAACTTTGGACAGGTTATCGAGCCTCAGAATGAGATGATGAGGCAAAAGGTTAAGACTGTTGGGATTGGATTGATTGATCGAATTCCGGGGCCTTTTGAGCTATGCATTGATCGGATATGGGTAAGAGAGCTCCTTTATTAGATGGAGATGATCTACTAAAAACAGCAGGCCACGAATACACCAGAGCCAGAACACGTCACCAATATCCATCGAGAACATACAGAATCAGAGAAGGTGTCTAAACAGCCCCAATGTACATAATGATGAACGATTCTTAGACTGTCTGAGGGTTCAGCGAGGCACCCTCAGCGAGGCATGGTATGGCTTGACACCCAATTTGGGTACCAATCAACCAAAACTGCTGGAAAACATTTGCCATGCCTCGCTGAGGGTGCTACCTCGCTGAAGCCTCACACGCGTCAAACGTAATACCTGGCATCTTGGTTTACGTCACATCATCCTACGCTATATATAGAATGAAGCCCTTGCCCCTTCTTTCTCCCCCTTTTCCTTCCCTCATTTTGCACTACTATTGTTTACCTCCCTTCTTTAGTAAGGTGGATTAGGGTTCCGACTGGGATTAGGGATTGTCTATTGCTCCAATCGGCCTTTTCGCTCCTGAGATTGGGGCCACTAAATGTTAGTTGCAACAGCTTATCCAATCGGTGTAAGAAAACCATTTGAAAATTTCTTATTCGAGGTTAGCGGTTAGGTAGACCGTGACGCTCTATAGCGAATTTGAAGAGACATCTTGCAAAGTGTTTGTAGACCTTATATTGCTGAATGAGGAAACAAAGTCTTGGCTGTGCGGCACAAGTACATAAGGATCTTCACCAATTATCGTCTCCACTCTTACTTCTTACCTTTTTTGTATTTTATTTATTGTACGTGGACAAAATTAACCGATCGCCCTGCGCCGGCGTGGCAACCCATCGCTTCCCCACATCCTCGCGCAACCAATCCCCTACAAAAATCATTACCACTCAACTGATTCCTCATAATATCTT
>Ga0307509_10000392_pt1 | contig 73417 bp, 85 predicted proteins | sample 10_EM_MG_FD_202245 | JGI IMG/M metagenome (GOLD analysis project Ga0307509, IMG submission 202245) | Populus trichocarpa ectomycorrhiza microbial communities from riparian zone in the Pacific Northwest, United States - 10_EM | ecosystem: Host-associated > Plants > Roots > Unclassified | place...
AAACCATATGCGCTGCTTTTTGAGTGCTTCTATAATCATGCTTATAATGTATACTTCTCGCTGCTTCCTTCACCTTCAAACCGCTATCAAATCCCTCTTCAGAGTCTCCAACAAGTTTTTGCCACCTATCATTCTTTTCTCTTCCCCCTTCCCTTTCCGCATTCCACTTTAAATTCTCCCTTGTAGGCCATCACGGTCTGAGATCGAAGCTACGAATCTGGCATACACATACTAGTATAAGCATTAATGGATGAGGATTCCTAAAATCGTCCTAGCAGGGTATGGATGCGGGGGGGGCATATATGATTCCTGTAGATATCATCGGAACATTCAGTCTTTGTAACTTCCCTATTGCATAACAACCATAAATTTTGATTCAGATTAGTCATTGTTTCTCATTTACAGATTCTCGCTTTTCTCTGTTTTTCATTGTCTCTGAGCTACTATTCGCTCTCCTATGGGCCCAATATGCACTCTAACATACTCTCAAGTTTCTTGTACTCTTCTTGTCTTTGTATTGCATGAATACATCTCATAAAAATCCAAAACAAACATCTCGTTTTTCGTTAAGGGCTATCAATGTCGTACCAACATATGAATTCGGGTGCAAAACAACCTCCGGAATCTATAATCTAATAGATTCGAAAGACTATATACAGCTCAGCCCCGGCAGAATTTACGCGAAATAAGAACAGATTTCGTAATCCCACCCCAAACCATCACCCAAACCTAGAAAGCACAATAGATAAACATGGAAGGAAGAGAAATTAAGGAGTGAGTTCAGTAGAGGTGACAGGACCTTCATTTGTATTGCCCCAAGTGGCCAAACCCTAACCGGCCCGCGGGCCATTTTTCAACTTTTCAACTTGTGCATGTCCTCAAAGTACTCCTTGGTGAGTTGAAAAGGCTTCGTGGTAACGTTAGGATATATTGTCCTATAAGCTTGTTGAGGTCAATCTTGGGTTTGACTGTCTTTTTTATGAGGAATGATCTGAAGAGTTTGCCTCGACTACAGAAGAATGTGGAGTGGAAGGCGACGCCAATGTCACTGAGAATAATTGTGGGGAGATCGGGTTTGAGTTCGACGGGCTTCGGCTTAGCTTCAGTTTGTTTTGCGCATTCAACAAGAGATCTCACTGCTGCATTCCATGGGTGGTAGTTCCGGTAATGTTAGCGTAGCTAGAGAATGTGGGCGAAACGTGAATTGGATTGCAGTCGCTCAATACACAAGTATTTCCTTCGTTGCTGGCAGGGCTTCCATGAGAGGTTCTGTTTTCGCGCGAAGAGGAATAGGATTGCCGAGGCTAACAGGCGGATCGATGCCGGTCCAGGGGCATTCGAGATAGTCAATTCCCGGGTTTCGATGGCTCTCACTCGTAATTTACTAGACAGATTCAACTTACATAACCCCTTTGTGGGTAACTCAGCTAACACTTACCCGAGAGCTTCAACAGAGCTGGATGTTTTCTCATCCCTGAATCGGATAAAGCTTGACAAGCGAAATTTTTATTCCCTAAAGATTCAGCATCAGAATCATCGAGATGGAACCACCGCCCTGAGCGAAAGACAGCAACAGATGACATCATCCCGTTCCAGCAAGACTTTGACAACCGGCCCAGCAAAGGACGGTGAGAGTGCTGGACGTTATATGATGGAAGGAATCCCAATTTCATGCAGACGAAATCGCGGCCACAGTAACTGTAGCTTCAGAATGGCCAATTGTACTTGTAGGCCCTTCTCGGGGTTCAAAGATGGTATGAGCAAGGGAATAAGCGTACGTTACGCGCCTTATTTACTAAATTCCACCATAGGGTAGGCTACCCCGCCTAACCTAGCGCCAAGCGAATGCCCATACCCCCGGAAATCTTTTGCGAACTTAGCCTCTCAAGGTTCCCGGTGGCCCCCAACAGATTTTGACTCTCCGCGCTGTGCGCCAGATCGCGAACTCTTGCCCACTTACGCAATGACAACTTCCAATAACCTTACCCAATATTAAGGCCAAAATATGAGTACTTTGCTTATCGTGTCATAAGAATATGTGATGAGTCGAGGCTTAATATTGCCTCAAGCCCATGCCCCCGTCAGGGAAATATGGGAGAATTCATGCACCTGTCGCCACGGTTAGTGCTCGAAAGAAGCGCTCTAAGCCGTATAGCAGAATTCTTTCTGCGCTTGGGACGAGGATTGATGTGGGCTTTGTGTATCGGATCCTGATAGCCTAGGGGGTTCTCAGTGGCAGAATTGGTGTGTTTGGTTGGAAGAGTGTAGTCGAGAAGACGGGCGGAATCCCGGATTGAAGTGGCTACGGGTTTAGGCGAGGGCTGTTTGAACGGGCGTAAGATCATAGTCCGCTAAGAGAGTGTGGTAGTTCTACCAGGGAGAAAATTGGTGGGAAGGTCTTTCCCGAAGGGGAGTCTGTTTCCATAATGGATCAGCTTAGGGTAGTAAGCAGAGTTAGAAACACAAATAATAATAATTGAGCTTAAAGCCCTCAACAATTTGAATTTTCAACTGATCAGTCCTAAACGCAGAATATTTATGGAAGCGGGGTAAAGTATTCTGATGGTATTATTATCCCAGTAGTAGAGCACTGCAATAGGAGCAGAGATACCGCAGGCTGATAGGCAGCCCGGGCATGTATGGAGGAACACAGAAGTGTGGACGGGTGAACGTTCTACTAGGACAAGCACGGATGATTAGGGCATATGCCGAGACATATGAGTATCACATGTAGAGAGCAGAGTTTTCCCTACTAGAGCGAACTGTAGCTAGCAACCTCCATTGACAACACAACTCCAACATCCCCTCCGTTCAACACATTCCTAACAAATCATGCAACTACCTCCATCGTATTCTTCGACTTCCTTTTCTGCAGAATAGATATACCGGTACCCAATATTTCTGTTTTTCAGTACCAGCTCCCTGATAGGTGGGCCTGGCCTATACAGCCTGGGCCGGTCAGTCTATATTGCAACGGCGGACCCACTCATAGCGAACAGCCACACCGTATCAACAGAAAACCTTCACGGTAAACGTAAATAGTTTACAAAATAACATCAAAAATTCAACAATTGGAATTTGTTACCTTTGGGATATAATGTAATTCCTACTAAAGAGGTGGGGTGGGGAGAATGATTGTAGGATAGGACTACTGGTGGCTCGGGAGGTGAGTTTTTAAAACTTTGTTGAGTTGGTTGTGTATCACTCGTTACATGATTAATTAAGAATCAATTATCGAAGGCAGAGGACAAAAACCGAATGCGAGAAAACTTGAAGAGGGGAGGGGGTTGAGGGAGCTTTAAAGCGATCTGTTCTCAACACTAATTACCGGACCTGTAGGTGCCTATCAGGCCTGATAGGCTTCATAGGCCGATCGAATTCGGCCTACCATCGGCCTGGCCCGTTGGGAACACTGTAGATAACTGCGGGGCTTCCACCCAAGCCACCCAAAATGTGGCAATCCAACCTCAGGTTGATGCTGATTATTATTATGTCCTTTCCCCCCAATACTCGAGTACAGTATTGTACTGTACATGATAAGAAATAGAAACATAAACCACCGAAGCCCGAGTCGCGTAACCTCGTACTCACAATAAGAATTAAGCAGCCCCGTAGCGTTTCCGCCAGTTCTTTTCAATCCCTTAGCCACAACTCCTTCTCAAACAAGGGCTCCTTCCCTCCTCCTCCTCTCTCTCTCTCCCTCCCCTAAGGGTAGAGTCTCCCCCTATCCTCTCTAGCAGCAGATAGTGCGACCAGTAATCCCACGATATAGGTCAGCCCATATTGTACCAGCACTAAAATCAGCGTGAGTTTGATCAAGTCAATATTCTAACCACTCCGCCAGCTCGCGTTTTCAAACAATCTTAAGCGAGAAGAGGTACCGGTATACCCATAATGCCCCCCGGCTGATTCATTCTTCTAGTCACCATGTTGGGAGTAGCTCTTCTGAGTATCATTATAAGGCAGTTAGATCACGAAGTCTGTAGTTGAGGGCTACCAGGAGATGACTTTACTCTTTGGTTTCCTATAACCTAAGCTAGAGGCGCCGGTCCGTTGGCCAGGTCATGTTTAGATTATTTAGCCTATCCCTCCCCCTCTTACCGGTTTTTGACCTCTTGAAATATTCTATGATACTCATGATGGAAGGATGTACACTTCACTTCCTCCGCCCGTCATAATATAGAAGGCTACCACTATCGCCAGCCAGCGGCCACCTAAGTTCTCAACATACGCTAGAAATACCCCATTCCAGGAATCAGAAATTCCAAAGACCCCGGAAGCCATAAGGGGTGGTACTCTCGTAAATTTATGTAGGCTCTGACCCGCGGCCAGAAGCGTCATTTAATATGCAATCGCACCTGTGCCCAAGAACGCCGCTCAATTGTGAGCACCGAATAGTATAAATTTATTTCCGAGGTTTTGCCTAGGGGCCAAATCCTGGAGATGTGGGCTTCTATTAGGAAAAATCTCGATTATCTAGAGCCACCCCCGGAGACCCCACGGACTACCTATAATACCCAGCCAGAACGGTCCCAACTCTTGCCCTTTACAGCCCGATCTCCAGATACGAAAACACAGTCGGTTTCACTAAACACTTCCCACTCCCTCATACAAAGCTCACCCACCGGACTCTGTCTGGGTGGCCTGGAAGAATGACAATCCTGCAACCTATGTCCTCTTCCTTTCAAAAAGACTACCGTACGCAATATATACCTAGATTATACGGGGCGATCTGGCTTGATGGGAAACATGTAAATTATAAGTTAGCCCCGGAGCGGGAAGGCGACTAGACAAAACTTTTGTTGAGTCTGTGGGGGTACCCAACTCGGTTGAAAATATACATACCAAAATCACGCAAGCTCTCCGTGAGAATGACCACCCTTGGTGGGTTTTTCCAAGATCCTACTGTACATAAATTTGGTGAAAAGCTACCTCATGCAGTCTGACACAAGAAACCACATGACCTCTAAGTACATACGAAAGGTCTAGTTGGGGGGAGGGGGGTGGGTACAAAACCTAACTCTAGGAGTCTCTTCACGGCCACAAACTACCCCTTCCGGGGGGTTCCAGAGAATGATTGTTTGATCGATCGAGTGATACCTGGTGAGTATGATTTGGTAACTGTGTTGGAAAAGTGATTATGTAGTGATCACAAAACTGGTAGTACCTCTTCTATGCTACCTTTACCGAGGCTATCCAGTATTATTTGCTCCCCGTCCGTCACCTTAGTTCTTCTCTCGTTTAATCTCTCTTCTTGTATTCCTACATACTAAATAGCAATACGAATCTCTTCTTGTGTGTGCGGTGCAATATTTCCAACAAACGGCAATATGTCGAGCACACTTCCGAAGGGAGGAGCACGCCTGGGGAGGGATTGCCTTATCATACCGCACCCGACTTACCCTTCCCCGGAGTGAATTACAGGACCAAGAAAACCACGCCTCGCTATCACAGGAAAACCCCGCAAGACCAAGAAGAATGTCAAGCCAAACTGGATGCGTTCAATCAGAAAAAAAAAATGGACAAAAGTAAAAATTGTAGGGTTCACGCAGGCAAGTAAGCACTTTTGAACCCCAGAAGATGCCAGCGCAGACACTGAACGTGCATCATATTAATTCTGTTTTTTCCTTGGCCTAAAAAAATGTGATTTAGGGCTACTGTAGGTGATAGGAGAGTCTTTTGTTAAGGTTGCGTTTCTACGAAAGCTGCTCGGTTCACTTACGATAAGCCAACCCTCCGAGAGCGGACTTCCGTTCTGTTGTCAACCGAAGGTACTGTACTCTGCCGGTAACCTATGTAACGGCTTCTACCGAGAACTCAGCCAATGATAGTTAGGAAACAACAATTCCATCCGCGACCTGGCTGGTGGTCACAGGTCTCTAACCTCCCCGCCAGCGGCTCAGCACAAATGCTCACTTCCGCAGCCCATGCCATCGTTGCTTCGCTGGAGTCCGGAGCCTTCAACTCCTGCACCCCCGATACGCCAGACTGGGGGAGTGCTCTGCCAGGCAACCCCTCAGCCAGCCTTGGCACAGTTTCGCATTGAGAGTCCCGTCCGAATCAGCTAAAACTACCCTACACCCGTACACGCAAATACGCTAAGCTCGGCCGAGTGTGCTGTCCCGCTGAGCACTCCCCCAGTCTGCCGGAAAATCCGAAGCCCCTGCTTAAAATGCGATAAAGCTCCGTAAGTAATTCTGCCTATCATGCCAACTCGCCATCCAATTCTCACAAGCACAATCACCTCAATCACCACAATCACCAAAATCACCGCAATCACCAAGATCACCGAAATCACCGAAATCACCACAATCACGGCCACCAGAGGAGGATAGCCGATCTGATCTCGACGATAGCTCTGATAATAGCATTGATAGCCCTCCTGACCACGGGGCCAGCTCACCCAACAACTCCTGGCAACGGGGTACACCATCCGCGAATGCGACCGGATAATCAGCGGGAACCTCACGAGAGGCGGTAAGCGTCACTGGCACTGGCGGCAATTCCGATTCACCGTGACCTACGAAGGTTTAGCCTTCTGCTTCCCACTGGAAATGTAAGGGTCGCTGAACGCCAGTCCTACCGTGGCCCTGAGCCCGGATATGACGGAGGGGCTCCGGGACCGGGCGGTAGAACTGCCCCCCGGGAGGAAATGGGAGAGTGGGGACAGGATTCCGGAAGATCTTACTGTTGCACCGATGCAGGTTGATATTACCACGGTTGCGTTGCTGTGCGTCGCGGAGGGTATGAAGTTCTCCAGGTATTCTCTTACGACTGGCGAGAGTAGCATGAGCGGAAATATCGGCGCTATTACTAGTTCTGTACATCCCGTCTTGGAGGGCTTGATGCATTACATCCCTGGCGCTCTAGCGACAGCGAATGAAGCCCCGGAAGTGTGAGGATGCACTTAAGGGCAGCGAACCAAGGGAAGGGGGTGAGGGCAAATGCAGTGTTCGGAAAGTTCAATGTTCGGGGGATTGGTAACGGGTTCCTTGACTTTACCATGCCCCAAAGAACAATGAAAGAGCGTTTCTGGCGACTCGCTAGCGATGCTAGGATTGGGTTTATGGCATTAGCCACAGTGGACGTCTATATCGTTACCCCACCGACATGCATTCACTCCTGGTGTGCGCACTTTGCAGAGGTTATCGTCAACGCCCATCTCAATGAAATACAAGACACGGAGCCAGTGACATACCCCCCAGATTTCCGTCACGTCCGAGCGAACATAATCGAGATCCATGATTCCTCATCACAACACATCACTTAGGATCGACTCCACCACACACTCACCTCGCCAATACAATCCCAGAAATCTTGAACACACCCATCGAGCGCTTGCAACCCCTCAATCTTGCGACCCTGGACCTGCTCTCCTGCAGAACCGGTACAAATGAGACCGAAGACCCCAGTCAATTTGTCACTTCCACCGCTGCTTGGGAGGTGATTGTGAATGCCGATGCTGCTTCTCGCACTCTCGAGAAAGATGTTCTCAGGATCCGCAACTACTCGAATCATATCGTGGTAGAATCAATCGCCCAACTCCCACAAGCGCACCCCCTGTCTTTGGACCGCGCCACCGCATGGCCACAAGACGTACTAGAGGCTTGTAGAGACACCCCAGAGAGGGAACATTTCCCGCCCGATAAAGAGAGGATAATTTTCGCGCATGCAAAAGTGTCGATGCTTAGGGCGAGTTGTCTTACTATTATGTTAAGGGCGGCAGGAAGTGTGGGACCGGGTTGGAGCCAGATAGTAAGCTAGTTACTGGGCTGGCGTATATTGCATAATCGGACTTCTTGGAGCTGTATGGTGTGGGTTTGGCTTCGGTTGAATAAGCGTGAAACGGGCGATAGACCTAGCCATCAGTCATCCATCCCCTTGAGATAACATGGGTGTTATAAAATTTATTGTTGGTCCAATATCTTGCAGTATCCCTTGGACTGTTGGAAATCGCAGAAAAAGTGCTCCGATTGTAGACAGAATATGGAGCTCGGTGATCTCCTTCCCCCACACGCACAGATAGAAGGGAAAAACCCCTTGCCGTATCCCACCCGGAGTATCCTGAGGGGAGAATGCGAGCAGTGCAATATAACTGTCTTAGCCCCGCCAAACCAGCATATATACCAGAACTCAGGACAGCAAATAGATATATTATCTAATATGGGACACCGACGATAAAAGGTGAAGATGAAGGAGAATGGATGAGATATTCATAATCAAAGGGGGGGGGCCCACTCATCCACACGCCCCTATAATATTGTACAAAAATCCTTACGCTCTCCTCCCTTACAACCCAAGTTTCCCTAGTCAGAGAAATTAGAATGAAGATAGTTGGGTCGAGGTTAGGCGTAGCTGTAATTAGATCTCCGAGTTATAACTGTGTCCACTTTTTATAGTTGGAAATTTTTCAAGTTGTGGTTCACCAATGGCATGATGTCCACCACCTAGGATGGAATGCTCACAAATGGCGTGCCTAGAGGGTGAGAGGGGGGGCAAGTATAGCACTTTAGTTCGTGCTGGGATAAAACCCTGGCGTTCGTGGGCTAACTCTAATACCTGAGTACAGTACACTCGCACCCCGCTATCCTAGGCGGCCAAAATCCTAAGCATTTGTCCTGCGCAGCGAGCGAACCAGGACAACAGGCCATGCTTTGGTGTAAAGAAATTCAGAACCTACTAAGATTCATACGGGACAGCGAGGTATCCGGATTATCGAGATCTGGGGGTATGAGTGTACATAATCGCCAGTATTTGTCATAGTCTTCCCAGCCTGGTAATATTGTGCTAAATGATTCACAATTACGTCCCCAGGGCTACAAAAACACCTAACATATTGCCCCCGGGAGAGGATCAGACAAGGAAGTGGATCGGTTGAAATGCATGAAAAAAAAATATAAAGATGGAAATCAACTCTCCTTCGTCTCACAGATGTTGTTATGCGGTGTCGAATCGCGGAAAATATAGACAGCGGAAGAGGGAATGAAATTGAAGACAAGGAGGATAAATATCTTTGAATTCTGAGAGTTGTATCTTTCTTGTTTATTCCCCCTATCTATGACGAAGCAAAGGGTGAATACGTAGAATCTCAAGTAATTGGAACTTGTGCTATGTCGTTGGAGTTGCATCCTCTGCTAAAAGGTCTGGAGTTTTTTTTGCTTTTTCATGTCTCATTGGGGCTGAGCAGCTCTTGTTATACGGCTCTTCCCCCACCCCCCATTTCCTAAGTAGGGAATTCTGGACTACATAGTGCGAGCTTGGTGACAAAATTTGTGGCCCCCCCCCCATTTTACACCAAAAATGCCTATTTTCACCTCATAAAATCACAGCCAGTTGACTTGCAAAAAAATGTTAAAATTCTTCAGGGTATTTAGACTCATCTAGATATTATCATTTATATGTGACAAGTTCTGTTAGCTAATGCCCATTCTGCAATTCCAGAAATAATGAGGGTCAGCAAACGGTACCTGTTATTTTGTATGAGGGTCACATACAAAAGGTGCATTGCAACAGCATCCAATGACAACCTTAAGCTCTAACCCCTTGGAGGAGAATGGGAAAATTCTCATAATTTTTGCCTAGATAGTTTTGACAATTGCCTACATTATATTTTGGTTTTATTAAATCTATCTAGTTTTCTGATGAGTTATGAGTGTCCAAAATCGGCCATTTTTGGTGTAAAACGTGGGGGGGCCACGAATTTTGTCGTCAAAATCGTACGAGGTCCAATTATTTGAGATCCTACGGTATAGAAAATACAACAATCTTCCCATCTCAGCATTCCTGCCTCCAGAGAAGTGAGAGAAACAACAACTTGCGTGATCTCGGGAATCCATCAGGAGACTAAAACAACAGCAGAATTCCATCTTCCATCCCGCCGCTATTCCCATTTATTTTCCGCTCTCTCCACCGATTATTGCAGACCATATATGCGTATCCTCATGTGTTGTATGCTGGGCCGGGTATGCCGAGTCCTCCACTCTTATTCATAATTGGTGACAAAAGAAACTAGTAACAAATGATCAACAAGATAGGGAAGGACCAAAGGAAATATCTGCGTGGAGTGATCACCGGTTATTTTCCACAATAGACAGACAGAGAGGCTGACAGAAAGTATCTGTGGTACTATGATCCAGTATTATACCCGCACCGGTTGTGGGGCTTTGTTAAACATTACCGGCTATAAACAACCTCATCGCCCCTCGTGACCAGAAGGAAATCAACCCCCCATAGCAGCCCATACGAAATCTCCCGGACAAAAGGAATCTCCTACCACTCACTCACTAAATAATCAGTCAGGCTAAACCCAAGCTTCTACTACCCCTAGGGTCACAATTTTTACTTTCACCTGGAATAATCTCCAGGAGTATTAATGGCCGGGGCCAACACCCGCTCTCCATCCACGGCAAACAAACCCGATCAGAAACGCAGATGGCATATCTCAACCACTACCACTACCATCACATCCACTTCCCCGAACCGGTGCTTGAAATAAATACAGTATCATACAATGACAACTCCCACAACCCCCACTTCTGCGCGCACCCTAACCCTCTCTCCCGAAGAAGCCCCGTACTCAGGCTTCCTACTGACGCTGTGCAAGAAATCGGCGGAGATAAGCCGGGGGGTGGCCGCCTGGTTTTGCGCTTCACTGGTGGCCGGGTCCTCGACAGGTCCCTAGGTACGCGAAGCGTGGAATTCGACTTGTGAATAAACAATATGAGCGTGTACATTCCCACCGCACAGTGCAACAAGATAGATTGGGAACAATCTCCAGAAGTTTAAGCATCTAGAGACTACTACTACAAAGATTCTCGGGCTTGATATCGGCTTTGTTAATCTAAGGAGCGAGGGGTATTCTGAGGATAGCCGGATTCCGTAAATGATTGTTTTCTTTTTATCTTCAACTGTTAAAGGGGGGGATATTGACCGCGGCCCTAGGAATTCGGAACCCTAGAAAAATATGTCCCTCCGTCCTGACTGCACCATCAATATCCCCTTTACACCCTACACACTGAAATAGTGGAGGACTTCGCAGGGCGGCCTACAGGACATTGCAGCCAGCATAATCCGTACCCCACTATCTCATCCTTGAGAGAAATCCTCGCCGACGACCTCCTTCGTGTCCTCCGTTTAATCCACTTTACACCTAGAGTTCACTATAGTTCCCGAAGTCAAGGCTACCATGAAGCTCCCGGGAATCAAGGTAAGCAACCCCTCTTCCCGGCAGGCACAGATTATCACCCACACCAACCAACTCCGCCCACCTGTTCACTCCGGCCGCCCGCCCACAGCAAAACCAAAATCTCGTGCAGGCCTGTGAACAGTGAGATCGAAAAAGTGCTCACAAGTGCTGTAATTACCGTGTCACCCTGAGGCTGAGCCATGAACTAGCCCTCTACAACAAACTATTGTCCCCACTACTCTAAGACGTCCCGCACCCCCCCTCCTCACTATGCGAGATATGAAGATCACTGCAGATATAGTGCGCTACCCACCCACCAGATGCCCCCTTTTACACGGACCTATTTCCGGGCTCCCAATAACCAATAACGAAAAGGACTTGTCGTGGCTCATCGTTGTCAGAGCCCATGGAAGGCCCAACCGGAGTTCCCAGCTGATGAGAAGAACACGCCCCAGCCGCCACGGCCGTAAAAGAAAGCTTAAAGTATTCCATAGCATTACTAGGGCAATAGCGAAGGAATCCAGGTCAGGGACGGTAATCATCTGAATAACTGTAATAATCCAAACACAAGATGGTGGCAGACCACCCTAACCAATCTAACAATACAAAGTCATAACTCTTTTTTACAGGCACCCCTTTAATGGAAAAAAAAAGGAGTGAATGGGCAAAACTTTGACTATAAAACTCTTACCCAATACAATTTAGTTCAGCTGCTCTCTTTCTACAACAAACAAAAAGAAAATATGGTTCTTAGACTCCTGAATTACAATATTTTGTATGGGCGCTCAGACATGCACAGATGTTGTACCATATATTTCTTAACCCTGTTTTCGGGTGCTTATGGCCTGGGACAAGTACAAGATCAAACTGCCATTGTTAGTGATATTTGTTGCAACAAATTTGCAAAAACTAAGTTGAGGGAGTGGTAGAAGAGTATGAAATCATTTATTCTATTTATTCATAGACTCGATGGGCCTACTACCTACTTGATGATCATAAAAACAGGAGAACCACCATGAAACGACAACAGGCACAAACATGGCAAGGAGAAGGAGCTAGGTGTCTAACTCATACATAACATAAAGCGTAACCTCCCGTGGGGGGCAGCGAACAGGAGAAGCTCAGTAAACAATCGCGAGGATGGTTCACTGAGCAACCCTGTTGCATTGACCCCCCCCCCCTCCCTCCCACCCATCATGAAGGAGATATTTGATATGGGAAAGACCTCCTTCATCGCTCACTATTGCCTCGGCTTCGGCATCCTAGACGTCGTCAGTCTCAAATCCCCTGAAGGAGAGATACAAACACAAACCGGAGTAGTTGGAGCATTCTCAACATCAATACCAACAATCGCCTTGGTATTATCATTATTCTCCTCACTCGGCGGTGGCGGGGGTGGGGGGTTTTCGGACATTGTCCCGTATCAGTATATGCTATTGGAATTGGTCGTACGGCCACACCACCCACCCCACCATCTACGAGTTTCTTTCTTTCTTTCAACTCCGTTAAAGCTCAACTTAACCGCGCCTCCATTCCCACAGCCCTGTAGGGGAACAGCTATAGACACTCTAATGTCAGAACTCGAAACCCTTGAGCGTCGCGGTTCGCCGCCCCCTAGTGCCCTTACGGAGGATAACCTTAATACTCTTAGTCCTGCTCATGAGGAGGCTGCCAGAGCTTCAGACAAAGAATCTGTTCTTTCCGATACCGACGAAGAGGTCTTTCGAGAGTTTGACGACTCCCTTATCGAAAGGATTGTACCCATCGATGAGGAAACTGTTCACACTATTGGAAAGTACAAGAAAAAGCTTGATCCGAGTCAACTCGGAGAGAAACCCGGCAAAAAGGAAAGGAGGAGGCGGGATATTAAAAGAAGAGACGATGGTGAAGAACGTATCGGCGAGCCGGAGCCGCAGGAGCAGGAGCTAACCGCTGAAGAGAGTGAGTGGTGGTGAATGATAAACGGAATTGTGTAGTGGGATGGAAGAGGAAGTCGTGGGTATGCATTTTTAGGAGGGGGGTTTGAGGTTAGACCAGGTGAGCCCTAAGCGAGGCGACATGTCTCCATCTCCCTCCCGTCCGCCCGCCTTCCCGCGCGCCTCAGCCACACCCTCCGCAAGGCTTGGCAAATATTCGTTAGCAGTTTGGTTTGATGTGTACGGAAATTTGGCGCCAGGCCTCGCTGAGGGCTCACCTGGTCTATCTTTTTTCCTCCCTTTTTCTCGCACCGAAAATTGTCCTGTAAAATGGGAGAAACCTTATTGGTTTGCTGGTGTTCGTATATGGCTTTTTGCTCCTCTCAAATATGGTTTCTATCTCCTCTCAAATGTTTCTTTCAGCTCTCTATCTTTTCATACTCGTTGCTGGTTGAAGCTTAATATGTTTTCTTTCATTGTTCCTTTTGTTCCTCTCAGGTCACTTCTTTGATAATCTTTGTTTTTCCTTTTGGAGGGGTTGCGCTGGTAATGGCTGGACTCAACCACTCTACTATATAGCTCAGCTATGTCTTTCTTATTATTGAATTGATGAGTGTTGTCACAATAAGAAATCTTGACTACTTCTATTATTACTTCTCTGTCCGGAGTACTGATCGCATATTGCAACAGCCGGAACAAATAGGTCTACGAGTGAGGGGCTGTGATGGCCAGACCTGGATTTGTTCGGCTCTTACAGAGTCGTCCTCACTGGAAGCCGCGGACAGAAATACAAGTGCCTGTTCATGTATTTCATGCACAAACCATTTCACAACGGCGAAAACCCAGTTGCTGGTGAAAAGCGCGTCCCGGATCACCAGTTACAGGCAAGCACTGTCTTTGAACATTCCGCCCGGATTTCGTACTTTTTAGAGAACTGCGACGGCAACCGGCTTGCTTGTTTTACCGGTTGGTTCGTTTGCTTTGTTCGTTTGCTCGTCCGGAATTGATGCTCTATGATACTAGTAGCCTACATATAAAAAAATTTTAAGTTATCCTCTCGCTTCTCTCTGCTTAACCTCAGATTAAATGGCTAGGCCCATATTTTCCGTCGATTCTCCCTCGTTATCGCGATTTTATGGGGTCCGCTGGCTAAAGCAATATGCCAGGTCGGTATATGCGGCATTTATACACCAATAGCCCTGGCAAACATTTTGAAACGCTCGCAACTTTCCTTCAACCGAAAAGCGCTGTTAAGAGCAGGTACAGACGAGCACAGAATGAGGATCCGGCAAGCCGCTAGAATAACATTATCCAGCCTAGGTGTTGGAAATTATATTCACTGTTGTGCTCTAATATTCTCTGTTCTTCTGTCCTGCAGTCACGAGTGAGACCTCATGACTGCTGGCGTCACCCCCTTGTCCCACTTCTATCCCTCCTTTTCTCCTTGTTTTTCTTCTCTCTCGCTTTCTCTCTGAATATTCTTCTCTTGTTCTATAAGCAATACAAGTTTTTCGCTTGTGTTGGAGACCGCTCTCCTCTTGAAACTTTGATACAACTCCCTTCCACTCATTCACTCCTAGTACTTCTCAACACTAGGCAATTCTACGAAGCAATTTCGAACTCATTCAAGATCTCCTCACACCCCTTTTCCCCATCATAGCCCATCACTCACTCTTAATAGAACCTGGCAATAGAGGTCCACGTCTCCTAATCTCCTCCATCCTCATCTCCTTCCATACACATGCTGAAACAGTAAGATACATCTGGCACAAGCTGAAGGATCGTGGTTACATCTACGCCGGCGATCGTACGAGATGGTACTCTATCATGGACGAGTCCTTCTGATGATTAAACGAGCTAACTTCTGTCGTAGATCCAGGATCGAGCCAGAAGCAGCCAAGCTTCCTCGAGATGCTGGGAGCCATGGAATGGACGGAAGAAAGAGGCTACCGCTTCCGCCTCTCAGCCCTTGCCCCACAGCTCCAAAAGTTCTACCAGGCGAACCCAGACCAGACGGTACCCCGCGCAGGCTACGAAGAACTTATCGTAGCGGTGGAAAGCTGCCTGGAAGATCTATCCATTAGGGGCCCGAGCCCCCCCTTCCATTGTGACACCCCAATGACCGCGCACTCCCTCATAGAATATCTACGTCTGGCTCTACGCGCTGAAAAATTGCCTTACGAACACCACATACCCAACCGGACCCCCTCCTCCCTCCCCCTCCTTCTGGCCGGCAGACACACAGCGCCACACATGTGACAGGCAAAGACGCCTTCCGTTTCCACACAACTCACTGTCCCGCCTTCCTGCTTGCCCTCAACCTCCCCTTCCCACGCCATATCCTAACATACGCACACTGGACTACTAACCGCCGCAAAATGAGCAAGAACGACGGCAACGCCGCCAATCCCTTTTCCGCTCTATCCGAATTTCGGCGTGGATGTCATGTGCTTCTACCTCCTTCACAAAGGGGGCGCCACCGATGACAGCGACCACGACGGTACTCACCAGCTACAAGGGTCGTGTAGACAGCCTGGGAAACCTAGCTGGCAGCGTTCCGTGGCAGAAGTTCAACCTAGAATGAGCCGTTAAGCGCAGCCTCGAATTCAACCTGCCAGAAATCCTCCTGGAAGACCAAGATTACACCAGCGTCATACAAAAGACCTCTCCCCAGCAGCGGAGAAAATGTAATATCTACATCCAAACCTGGCATTAAAGGAGATCATGGACGTAGCTCACAAAGTCATTCCCAACTTCCCATTCCCCCCCCGGCAGTAACTAATTTACTCTAGACACACAAGTACCTCCAACCCTCCGCACCTTGGACATTCCGAGATCCTACACAGAGGGACTTACTATCGGTTGAAGCAGTACGCATCGGTGGATGCCTGCTGCAGCTGTTTATACCGGGTAAGGCGAAGGGGCTACTGGATGGGCTGGGCATGAGAGGCTTCAAGCAAGGGGTTGCGGGCAGGATAGGGAGTATGGGGGGTAGCTATAAAGAAGGAAGGGGGGGGGGAAAGAAGAGGAGGGTCTTGTTTCTGCCGCCTAATGATGGGTTCGGTCGGTAGATTGTTAGGCAATATAGCGGGTGTGGGCTGTAGGGCTCTGGTTCGAGTGATCGGTTGTGATGGCAAGTGAGCTTGTTGCTAAATTTACGGTGGACGGTGTAAATTTGGCGTGCGCGCAAAATGATATGCCAACTTTGTATCATACCATGGCTACAGTACCGGTAACTTACCCACCACCTCATCACCACTTCTCACAAAGACAACCCTCCGAGAGGGAAAGAAAGGAAAAGAAAAGAGACTTTATATTGCCAACTACCCCACCCACAAATCTCCTCTTTTATTCAAAATTCCACTCAATTTAAAATACAGACAAGGCACAAATGCCACCGGTTTCAAAACACAAATCAAGTGAATAATCAGTTAAAAATACCCAAGTTCCCAACTAACAGGTGATCCTCCTTATTCTGCGCATTATTAGTTTCTCCTCTTGACCCCTCGCCCCATTTCCATTCTCACCACCGCCACACTCACTTCTACCACCCCTTCCGCCCCTCGGGGTGTTAGCTAAGCCGGTGGGAGGACAGTCCTATAGTAGTCAGCGGAGGACTAAGGGCTCTACAAGATCACTCGTGTGTCACCATGGAGAGGCGGACCCGGTATCCTGCCACCGCCGCCACCGCTTCGAGAAGATGGGTATCCGTTGGGATGACTGTTGCGAGGTTACCGTAGGGGGCTTTGATTGTGGCTGTTAGATCCAATTCCCCCACAAGCGTGCACCATCCACCACGCGGGGAGTCCGGGCCCTGGCGCCCTTTGTACACCGAGGCTTCGAGTCTTCCAATTCTCGTATATATCGATCGCCCGCTCCCTCAATCTCTCTTACAGCGCCCTAGTTAAGTTACTAAGCCTCCAACGGTCCACCCCAGAAGCTTCTTCTCTAAATACTCTTTCACAATCCTGGATTTCCTTGACCTCGGCCTTGCTCTCTGATCGGTCGAAAAGTAGACTATGGTCAGTAGACAAAATTTACTGCGCACTAAGGATTGATGGAGATGCAGCCCCCCTCTCCATCACCACGCACTTCCGACGCCACCTGAAGCAATTTTTTTTCTAGATAAATTTCTACTATGTATTCTAACTTTACTATGTATTTAAATTTTTGATATGTATTTTTTTTCTTGGTTTTCATGATAGTGGGGTTGGTGCGGGAGTGGCGTTGCCATAGCCCAAGTTTTTCCTGTATTTTTGATTCGCTGTTAATTTTGTCCAGGGACAATATGTGTCGGAATGAAGATCGCCTTGTGGGTTTCTCGGAATCTCCTTGAAGAACGGAGGGAACTTGGTGCTATACTCTTTGACAAGGTCAATCGCCTTTTTCCCGAACTCCCACCCGTTACCTCAGCGGTCAGAGTACCCCCAACACCTTGACTTTCTTAGACTCGAATTTCAATTTTACCCCCAGGTTAAGACAGTCACCCTCAACCACTACTGTGGAGCTTGATGTAGTCTGGCTAGGAACAAGCGAGTCAAGTTCAAGGACACGAGCAACGGTATATGAGGGTATGTAACCAGTATATTTCTCGGCTTTTATCACAATATCTTAGCCAAAATCAGACCCCCTCCCTTTCTACACGCCGTTTCCATCTCAAGCACCACCCAAAGCATAACTTAAGTACCTACCATAGTAGCAATCAAGATATTCACCCTATTGGTATCACGTTTAACCATTTCCAAAGGACTACCATAATTGAATTCTCGTAAGGAAAGGGGCACGAGAACACTCGGGATGCTCTTCTGCAATAGGAATGGCATATATGGCATATTTCGTCATGGACCTCTGATCTTCACTAACAACTTCTACAATATTTTGAGCGGCGTAGTCCTCAGATTTAGGTTGAGATCAGAAAGATTCTTGCAGGACCAGTGACAGGTGCACCCCCGGGCCCCAGTGAGGATGATATCGTCGAATACTTTGGTGTTAGACTAGACGAGGGTGAAACGCCGGATGCGATGGACTGGAGTCTAGAGGTAGATATCCTGGGGACAAATCCGGAAAATATGTCGGAAATGTACGTTGGAGCAATGCCGCAATGCCACTAGGAACCACGCCATACAATCTGCTAATAAGTATGCATCTAGGTTTCTGCTGGTTGTGGTCATGCCGGTCGGCCGAAGTCTCTTCATTAGTATGGTAACCCCCGCTCCACAGAGTTGGATTTAAGTGCCCTTTTGAGTCGGTTAGGACCTAAACCTCTCTTCTCACTCAATAACGGCAAACTCAACAAATTGAACACCCAGTTCCAATTCCTTTCATCTGGCAATAGAAAATGCCCTTCATCAGACACAGCTCTTCTCAATTGCGTTACAAATCCACTATCATGATGGTAGGGCCCGGGCGCTCTCTCAAGGCGGAACATTTCTTTGTCACTGGTCCGGTAAGCTTTTGTTCCCGAAAGCGATCTGGAGACTCATTTTGCCTCGCGAAAATCAATAAGAGTATGCTACGGTATAGGAGGGAATTAACACATTTTTCCATGTTGTTTGAAAAAAGAAAATACCAACAAACTAATCGAATGACCAAGAGAGAAGAGAAACCAATTCCCTAGCAGAAAGAAACGAAAGGAAGAGGAGAAGAAAAAATCTACCGACTCTCGATCGAGCTGATAGCACTCCCCAATGATCCATCAATATCAACATGGAACAACGGCCAATTAATCCCACCAACAACCACGGGAACCCTCCGTTTGCCAGCACCAGCTGGGATCCCAACCCTTCAGACCCCATCCTCGTTCTCCTGGGAGGACCGGCTCCCATTAAGCGGTCTCCTACCCTCCTCGTCAAAGTCCTTCTTCTCTCCGGTTCTTTCATTTATGACGACCTTCTCCTCAACACTTGCAACCGGGGATACAGGGGCCCATCAGGCATTATTTTTACTATTATTACCCCCTTCTGTGTCACTGGGGAATTCGAATCTAGCAGCAGTCAAGGCACGCTTCGTCCAGCGAGGCCCGATGGAGGCGAAGTGCCATTCTACCGTGTCGGGTGCGACGTATCAATCTAATTGTATCCACATGTCGATGAGGTTCTACACGGAGGTAATGTCGACGATATTCACCGAGGGGAAGTCTAGTATTACCGCACGGAGTAGGGTCGTGCCTCGGCGGCGGCTATCACCCAGGCCTTGGGCGGGGGGTCATTCCGGGCTCGATCTCCCCCGTCGATGATTTTTGAAGACGGATTTGGTCTGGTGGTGGAGAAGATGTGCTGTACGAAGTTTCGGTGTAATTGGAGGAGTTGGTATAGAGAAAGACTAGGCATCATTAGTTGGGGATTATGTGGAACAGAAGGGTGAAGCGAGGGAATTACCCTCCGAAAAACGGTAAATGAAGATTCTTGGATATGGACTTACAACCTTTAAGCTTGGGTGCGAGCCGTCTCCTAGATCTAGTGGTAAGTGAACCTTTCTCGCACCGTTGTTCTCAAGACTGTGCCCCAGAGTCTTATTCGCGGCGTTGCCCTTCACCAGTTCTACTAGCGCATTGCACAGCACGACTTCGCTCCCTCGGCCACTACTGTGTCCTCAATACCATATAAACTATCACCCATGACTGAGAGCCCCTCAACTTTACCCAGCAGATGCCCCCTTGCCGTCGCAATCCTGAACATAATGCCGGCGCAGAGCGGAATAGTAATGTAGATACCATTTTCAATAGACTTAAATACAGTCAAGATGACAGCCGCGAAGAAGATGATCTCTTCCAGCGGAGAGATAAACTAGAATTTGGATACCGTGTTGGGAGGGGTGATTACATCGCCAAGGGCATGGATGATGACAGCGGAGAGACCAGAGTTGGAGATGTAGAAGAACACCGAGTTCAAGAGGTAAATAGCCAGCAGGACGACGATACCATTAATTACCCCAGCAAAGGTTGGGTGCACGCCAGCTTTTGACTTGATAGCTGTACGAGGGAATGATCAAGCGGCTGGGTATCCACCGAAGAATGATCCAAAGATATTGGTGATCCCGATCGCGATGAGTTCCTGGGATGGGTTAATCGGGTAGTTGTTTATTCTGCCAAAAAACTTCGAAATCGCTTGAGATTATTCTTGGTTAGCGTGAAGACTAGGAACTGGTGGTGGAGGATCGCGCAGAACACACCAAATGCTCAATCAACCACAATAACCGCCGCCAGCAAATCACCTACGAAAATGTTAAATATCTCGGCATCCGCTTTGGGAGAGCCCATGTGCTTGAACGCACTAGGGGCAGTTCCAAGGATCTTGAAAAGTGATTTCTTGCCACTTTCTGATTCACCAGCCAGGGGATTAGAGTATAGGGCCGAATCGTGAACGCCCTTCTCAGCGTGGACAGGAAAAACCATGTCTTCTTATGATGAGGGTACTTCTTTGGTAGGAAAATGCCGGTGATTCAACGGATGGGGTACATTAGGAACAGGGCGGTCAATCCCATTGTGGCAAAGGTATAAGCTTAACGGGCGGCTGGAGCCGAAGAGACAAAGAAAACCAGGCGAGCACACCTGTGACCGTGTTGAACATTGCTTGTCCGCCGAAGAAGTACTCGAGCAAGCTTCTTTGGAGGGCCAGAATGTTGATCACGGAGAAAGTCCCAGAGCCGGTGAACGGGACAAGGGGGAATCTTGTTATGAGGCCGCTGAAGCGGGAAGCGCCACAAACTCAATCCTATGAAATAAGCATTTGCATTTTGGGCCTTCTGGGGCCTTTGGGTTCACCTTGCGCCCCCTGCCTCACATGAGAGGACGCTTGATTGAGCGGTCACATGATTCAGCGATTTAACAGGCATCTACTGAAGCAAGTATTTGATTTGGTGAGTATTTGATTCAGAGAGAGCATTTGATTCAATGAGCATTTGATTTAGTCAGGATTGGTTCCTGTCATCCTCTCAGAATCCCCCATAATCCCTGTCCCACCCTCGCAGAACGTATCCACCGCTCCAAAATGCTAGTAACTCCCTTCACTCCTCCTGACCTCGAGCTAACTACCAACTACTCACCTCATGCAAACCTCAATTAGAAAAATGGATAACGGTCATTACGGGCACCCATCATCCAATTCTCAAGAGCAGCCAAGTATTTACTCTCTGGCCCTCTTTGCCGTTATCATCCATCTTAAAAAAGCAGTCAGGGTTGAAACTTCTTGGGGAGTCCTTTTCCACCCTGAACTCGATTTGCCACAGCGAACTTTCCTACATTAAGGCATCATGAATTTTAGACTACCTCTCTCAGTTCGAGCCTCAATCTAACCCCCTCCCCCCCCGGCGTCGTGGGGGAAGAAAAAACTCCCAAAGAAAATTATCCTAATGGACTCTCGCTCCAAAGCAAAGACGTGCAAGAGTAAGTGTTGTTTGATTTTTTTTATTCGAATGTTCTCCCCAAAAGTTATGTACTTTTTTTATGTTGTATTTGAGTTTTTCCTCTCGGGGGGCAGTGGATAGGTGGGTACAAGAGTGCTTAAGTTATTTTACATGTTTATTTATTCTCCTTCCCTACAGATTCCGACAATTTACTCTGCCTGAATTACTACATAGCACTTCGTGGGCAAATGAATAAATATGTAAATAATATATGACAAAAATTAACAAAGCGGAAAATTGACCCTTTAGCCTTGAATCTGGGGCAGATGCTTCAACTATCACCTAAGTGCTCTGAACAAATATAACTATTGATATGAGGTACCGATTGGGGGAAACAGGGAAAGCCGGTAAGGGGAAGAGATGATGAGAAGGGGGAAAAATATGTAGATTACCGGTATCTTCAATAACCATATTCTGCATAAGGGGAATTACACGTCTGTGTGTCATTCAGGCCAACCCAATCCTCCTATCATATTCTGCAGTAAATATGGGAAGCCCGACCCCCGCCATTTGCTCCTGGGACACTCGAATACCAGGTAAAACACCGCTATCTCCAAAATAAATAAATCACTATATTCACATCTCTCTATCCCCGGTCCCGCTGAAATGGGTGCCGTGTTGAACGGGACCCAGGCTCTCATACAATTTCACTTGTTGAACCGGAAGCAGGCATGTTCCGTATTTGTATGAGTTTCCAGGAAATACCCCCCTGTGCCCTCATAGAAAGATAATCTACTGAACCGGATCCCTTTATAACTGCCAGATAAACAAAGACTGTGAAAGAAGGCACTGGTTTTGATCCCAGAACAATACATCTCCCGGTGACTTGGAGGGATTAAAAATTAAAACTAAAAACTATCCGAGTGGAAGGAAACTTGATATCGGAGGAGGATGTATTCTTAATTTTATCTTCGCACTTAGGAGCAAAACAAGCATCCTGCAATACATAACTCAGAAAACTCTCACATTCTAACATGTTCCTTTCTGAGCCTCTTTTTCCCCAAGATGGCATCCGCCGCACCTCTTCTCTCGAGGTCCAATCTCCCCTGATCTCTTGGCTTCCATTCCCTCAATTCCCTCCACTTCATCTCTCTTCAATTCCTAGCGCTTCTCCTTCCCTTCCCTTCCCTTGACCCTGACTTGTTTCATGGGAACCCAGCTCCTGCTTTGTTCTCTGTCTTCCAGGTTATTATTTGTCCTTTATACGAGAAGTAGTAAATTCTAGATATGTTGTCCTTGTTCTTGAGGGGTGAAGGTCATGCTATCAATCAAAGCGTCAATGATCCACACTGGGATTATAGGCTGCAGTAGGCATAGATGATGGTTGCGGTAGCGGGGGGCCACCTCGGGGAAGAATGGAAATGGATAACATATTAGGCCGCCGAGAGGATCAGACCAGACTGGGAGTGGATCAGTTAAAATGCACCAAAAAAAATAGAAATATGGAAATCTCAATTGACGCACAACCCTGAAAAGATGAGATTTGGAAGGGCAGGAGATATCTCTGGTAGTACACTGGTTTAGATTTTCCTGCTTTTGAGCTAAATTCGGAGGATTTATTTTGCCCAAATTCCCGTAGTCACGATTTGTGCAAAATTCACATACAAACTGATTCACTTCTGCGTCTGATCAACCTTCCCTGTCCAGTACGTTGCCGGGAACAAGGCAAAGGGGGAAACTGCTCTCTATACTGGGAGAAGCAGTGATGAAGAGGAAGACGAGGAACATGCTACATGTGTGCCCACTGAGTGAACGACAAATGGAGTCCACTCTACATACCAATATCCATTCAAATAAACCTTTTCAGGAGAATGAGAATAAATGTTCTTTATGTTTACTTTAAATAATAGTCGCGAAATCTCTTCTTATTCATACCCCGATGTTCCGGATGGAATCGGCGAAATTTGGCCACCGGGACAGCGAGGTTAAACCTTATTTTCATTCATGCTACCTACGGGACAGCGAGGTGCGACTGTAACCCAGGTAAAGGGCTGAATTTGGACCACAGCCCGCAAACTATCGAATCGTCAATAAGCGCTTCTTCATGTCCTCCATCTAATTCCTGTCATCCACCTTCCTAGCCCACGGTACACTGTATCCATGCGCCGCATATTCTGGCTTGCGTTCGGAGCGTCGTCTGAATGCACCGTCATTGAAATTGCACCATTTGCAATTCGCCCAGTGAGGGCTAACCCAGTGCCGGATAGGCGATAAGGGTCACAGGGAGCATATATTTGGAGGGTTATCTCTAACATATTCAAGGCAAAATAGTCTAATGACCATGATTCCACAAGTTGAACCAAACTCAGCGCAATACTCTGCAGCTGCGCCCCTGCTGGCTCAAATGTGCTGCCGCCGATTGTGGCAACATTATCCCCACCAACAAACGGGGGAGGAGTCCCAAGTCCTAGGTTATAACGGGAGTGCCACCGCTCTCTCCATTTGGATAGGTAGATTCATATATATAAATATATGGGAGCTCCACCGATCAAGGCAAACCGGATAATGACGGCCAAGCCCCGCTCTTGTATGCCGCCCAGAGCAGACATGAGAGAGTCGTAGCCCTGCTACAGTCTGGCAAGGTGGTAACCCCCAGTACCATTTAAGGCCTAGGAAGTGCCGCCTCGTCCAAGCCCTCTCCCCTTCCCTTTCGGAGCATGTTACTCATGGTGAGCGTCTTCCACATCACCCCCGTCGATCGGCGAAACCCCCCAAGTTGGATGCACATATATGTCATGCTCTCCTGCGCCCTTTTTAACTTTGTTTTCCTGTTTGGGTGAGGATTCATGAACTTTGGTTTACAAAGTTCCATCGAGATTGGCTCATGGGAGTTTCTATTGTTATGGGAAGGTTAAGTTTATAGCTTGCAGATTTCACCATGTAATATTTAACATTTTATATCTGTAAATTCTTGCCTGCCTGTCTTCTCTTTCCTGTATAGTTTTCTGTATAGTTTCCTGTATTCTTTTCCTTCATTTCCTCCCCACTGGACAATAGTTAGACGGCATATGGTGTTTTTATATAGAGAAATGTGGTGTGCGGTAGTACAAGGATTCTTGATGAGGTTCAAGTTATCAATAACTATATACGACCACACCTGTGTGAGAACACTAGTTACCATAAACTGTTAGTATTTGCTCAGCTCTTGCAATTTCTAGTCTTCTGGAATGCAATGGGCTCTTCCGGACTTCCGCTTCAAGGCTGCTTACCTAGCCTCTAAACCCCTACAAATTAAAAAAAACCAGTGCCCTTCCTCTTATCCCTTCCTTCACTTTCCAAACAGCCATCTTAGAAAGGCCATCGCACAGCCCCTGGATAACTACAGCAATGCGCAGACTATGGGGGAACACTAGGTGAAATATCAGCGGAAACTTTCGGAGTGAGCGGGTGTGAAGATCACAGTATTCTCCCAAGTGACAAATAATAAGAGCTATGTACGTGAGCAGATCTTACTAGTCTTGGGAAACGTGGCAGCTGTTTCGTATTCTAACCAACTCGGGACACTTGGTGGACCCCGAACCATCCGGGGGACTGCCAAGAGCCCCGGAAGGGATGGGACGGGACGGGACGGGACGGCTATCTGTAGTCCGTCCGGGGCGGCCTAAGGGCAGGACGGCGGGTCCTACAGGGTGAGACATGTTAGTTCGGGGGAGGGGAGTGGACGGCGGGTGATGGTGGGGGACGGCAGGAGATAGCCGGGGACTGTTGTGGAAAATATTGAATGGAATGATAACGCAAGATGTGTAGAGGTTCTTGATTGCTTAGAGAAAAAATCAGAACACTAAGGGAAGGGCGAAAGACCCTGACTATCTACTAATAGGAAGCGAGACAGATAGGTCAAGCGAACAATAACAATAACAAACAAAAGTGGAATGAGAGAAATGTAAGGAGGTGTCTTCAATAGTGCAGGATGTCTGAATGTATGATAAGAATTGATGTAAGGAGAAAAGGTAATAGTACGAGTGATACCACAGTAGACCAGAAGCATGTTTCAACAGGGACTGTCGGGGACGGCACGAGTGATGTTTCATGAAGTGAAAAGAATCCGTTTGGAGGTGTATCTTCTCAACTTGGCTAGTACAGGAGGTCCGAGCGCTAGGACTATAGTCCCCTATAGTCCGTCCGGTCCTCACCTTCCCGAGCGTAGTCAGTCCCAGCACCCCAAAAAAGACGGACTATGAGCAGTAGTCTATCCCGTCCTCACCAAAAGACGGACTGACTGGTTTGGGTTAACGGTTGACCGGCATAAATCCTTGTTTTGCTACCATAAGTGTGGATATCCCTCTATCTCTGCCCGAGTAGATCTAGCAAGTGTCCCGAGTTATTTAGAATATAGAATAGCTGTTAAGCTTCATAAGTCTTGTCAGGTCTGCCACGTGCACAGCTCTTTTTATTTGTCATTTTACAGAATGAGGTCATCTTCACATCTGCTCACTCGGAAATATTCAGCTGGGATTTCACCTTGTGTCCCCCATACTCTGAGCATCGCTTTAGTTATCACAGGGCTGTTGTGCAATGACCTTCCTAAGTGGCTAACCAGATAGTGAAGGAACAAAGATAAGAGAAAGGGGACCGGTTGTTATGTTTGTAGAGGTTTAGAGGCTAGGTAAGCAGGGATAGCAGGAGGTCTTGAAGGGAACATTGCTTTCTGGAAGACTGGAAATGCTGTGCAAATACTAACAGTTTATGGTAACTAGTGTTCTCACACAGGTGTGGTCGTATATAGTTATTGATAACTTGAACCTCATCAAGAATCCTTGTACTACCGCACACCACATTTCTCTATATAAAAACACCATATGCCGTCTAACTATTGTCCAGTGGGGAGGAAATGAAGGAAAAGAATACAGGAAACTATACAGAAAACTATACAGGAAAGAGAAGACAGGCAGGCAAGAATTTACAGATATAAAATGTTAAATATTACATGGTGAAATCTGCAAGCTATAAACTTAACCTTCCCATAACAATAGAAACTCCCATGAGCCAATCTCGATGGAACTTTGTAAACCAAAGTTCATGAATCCTCACCCAAACAGGAAAACAAAGTTAAAAAGGGCGCAGGAGAGCATGACATATATGTGCATCCAACTTGGGGGGTTTCGCCGATCGACGGGGGTGATGTGGAAGACGCTCACCATGAGTAACATGCTCCGAAAGGGAAGGGGAGAGGGCTTGGACGAGGCGGCACTTCCTAGGCCTTAAATGGTACTGGGGGTTACCACCTTGCCAGACTGTAGCAGGGCTACGACTCTCTCATGTCTGCTCTGGGCGGCATACAAGAGCGGGGGTTGGCGGTCATTATCCGGTTTGTGGGGGCTGACTTCTTCTCGCTCGAGTAGTATTTTCACCACTCCTTCATGTCCATCCTGAGGGGCTAACGAGAGCGGTTTTCGGCCGTCATTATCTGGCTTGTCGGGGCTGACCTCTTCCCGCTCGAGTAGTATTTCCACCACTCCCTCAATTGCGTTCTCAGCGGTAAACGCGAGCGGTGTTCGGCCGCCATCCTCTGGCTTGTCGGGGTTTACTTCTTGTCACGCGAGTTTCTTAAACGAGGGTAGAAGGAGAGTGTTCTAGGCAATAGTAGCAGTGATAGTAATGAAAATCCAATTGAGCTCGCCGAGTGGACTTCTATGCTCGTGAAGACACCCAAGAATATTCATTGCCTGCTCGAGAGTATTCACAGGTAATGGCAGGGTAACTGAGCACAGGGGAGTGAGTTCAGGTATGGTACTTAAACGAGGTCTTTCCCCTTCTACCCACAAAACACCTGACACCTTATATCCCAAACACCATGCTCCATGGAATAAGTTTGTTCCAGAAATCCTATTGTCTAGCAATTACCCCCTTTACTAACCGCTTGTCATAATATTTTTAGTCTCTAATCCCGGTTGTAAGGAAGCACTCGTCATCGTTCTGTCGAGTGGTGCTGCCTATTGCGTGGCGGTTGCCACCAGTGTTCCCAAGCGTCCCGTCCGGCCTGTAGGCACCTACAGGACTCTAGTCCCGTCCGTCCCGGGCGTCTGTCTCAAGCTGTGGGGCAAGGGCGTCCGTCCTTTGGGAAAGACTACCGTCTAAGAGGGTGACTGTAAAGTAGGTCCCCTACCGCACACCAGCAATTGTGATAGCAAAGACAGCACCACTGATCAAGCCATCGGTAAGGGGACCCTGCCAACAGTCTTGAAGCATCGCGCCGCACGTGGCTCAGGCCTGGCTGTGGTGGTGGCGCAGAACCAGCGCTCCTCTCGTAGCCCTGCAGCGCTCGACCCGTTCGCTATAATATACACCATGCGAACACTTTATTGTCGAAAACCCTGCTAGGGGGTGGTGGGACTTATGCACGTAGCAGCTTCTAGCTTATCTTGGGAAATAAATGATTAGGCTGCCGCAATTTCACAGTGCTCACTTGGGACAATGCCCTTGTTTATCAATTATGCTATTTGGGCTCTGTTCCTGTATTGGGCTTACTGGCGGTGCTGCAGGGTTGGAGGTATAATATCTCTAATGCTATGATGGCTCATGAGACCTTTTTGGTTTTCGGGGGGAGGGGGGTGCTTGTTGGGGGTTGGTGAGTGACGCTGGGTGAGGAAGCGGGATAAGTGGGCATACCGGCATTACAACCGCCATCGGTGACTTGTATGTGTGATATAGTTTTCGAGTGAGGTACCAGTATCATGGTGGGTCCCGGAACAAGTGAAAACTCGATCGCTTTATCACCTAGATATAACCTCCTGGACTGTATGCAGTCACTAACGGGAACAAATCAGCTAGATGGAAACAGATCAAAAAGCTTAATATTTTAGTCCTCCCTTATTCTCATGTCCTTTTTTTCCGTATATCCCGTCTGGTGCAGTATCTTTCGTGGCCCCGATAACCTTCTATTTTCTGATAGCGTTAGAGTAGAGTATGATAGGTCGATTAGCGGAGAACAACTTCACCGAGTGACCTCCCATGATTTAATAAAATAACAAACCGTAGGTGTGTGCTACGATTTTATGTCATGATGGCTGGACAGGTCGAGAAGGCACTATTCATTGACTGTCTAGAGAGAGCAGAAAGCGATGAAGGAGGGCAAAACAATGGCTGCTAAAAACCAGCGCTAGCAACAGCTCGGCGATGGGTAGGAATATTACAAGGTCAGGCAAGAAGTCATGGAACAGTTATTTAAGGTTAACCAGCAAAATCTGTTCTGGTTAATGGTTCCAGCCTTTGTACCGTACCTGCTCCTTGTGCTCAGGCGATAATCAAGAGCCTATCATCCCCTCCTCCAACAATCAAGCAAAATATTCACCCAGATTCCACACACACCTAAGCTTCCGAGGTATATTGTAGCACCTCGTCCCCGTACTACCGGTACCGGTACTTCTTTCAAATTTCCTCCCTACGGTAGTCCTTCCCCCTTTCACCCTCCAATCTCTGCTTTTGTTTCCCATATTTAGCGCATTAACTCAACAACTGACTATTTCCATGCAGGGTTCTAATCTTCGTTTGAAACAGAGTTCCCGAGAAAGCCTCGCTGTGAGAACTCCAAATCCGCTTGTCCCAGGACATCAAGCTCTGACAAGACGCTAGTCTATTTGTCAAGTGAATACGATATCATACCCGCCTTCCCCTTTCCTGCAGAGCGCGAGCCACCGGGAACCCAGATTAACTGCTCACTAACATTCTGATGGGTACTTGTAGACAACCTTTACCCAAATCAACAAGCAGCATGTCCGCCGCTCGTGCGCTCAACCGCAACCTCCAAATCTATGATGCGAAGGACCCCGGGACCGTTCTCGGCGGCCTCACTCTAACCAATGCAATGACGACCGCTAATTTATACTCGATGGTAGAGATCACTTTTGTGATAAATCAGACCTACACCCTACGTGACGAAATTGGGACGACCATCCAGAGGGACAATTGTCCTCTTCAACCAGGGAAGTATTTTATCGTTACTGCTGGCTCCGTTAACGTTAATGATGAGCCTTTGGTAGTCCGGACGAACTCCATATCCACAGGAACCCGCACCACGGAGTTCCGCGATGCCATACGTGAACGAGATGGCTGTTGTGTCATTACCAAACAGGAGGTGCCCGGGCCTGTGTATCTGGAGTGGAGGGGGGGGGGGTTTCTAGGCTGCGGATATTTTTCCGCTGTCACACGAAGGGCACTGGGTAAGTCATAACTACGACCGCTGGATTACTATCCCATCGGAGTCTGGAGGACCTATCAACTCGGAGTCTGGAGGACCTATCAACTCGGTTCAGAACGGGATGCTGCTTAGGGCCGACATACACAGTCTTTCTGACAGTTACTATATCCATCAACCCAGATCTATCTATAGCTATTAATTTTTCTAGAGCCCCATCTGCTGATAATCTTTTAGGATAATTTCAAGATCGTTTTCTTTATACTTGGTAGTAAAGGCATTGCTGGCACCCACCTCGATCGGGCCTTCATCAATGATCCTGAGCGCCCTGTTGAACTCCTACGGTGGCACTTCAGACAGGACGTGCTCGCGGATATGAGGATGGGGAGCCAGTTCCTGAGACCGATTTCCCCTCCGGTTCGGATATGATGGGCGAAATTACGAGGGTCCGAATGCTTCTGAGCGGGGTGAGTTTGAACTGTTTGGTCGCCTTGCAGGATACAGCGAGCTCACATGAACTACGATACCCCCCCAAGAAATACTTGAGCACTAGCCTGAATTCAGGGCGAGTGCTTGGATGTCCACCTTCTGCCATACAAATTCTTGATCTGTGTTCCGGTACTGTGTGAGTTGTGCTTCTAGGGGGAGGCTATTGTAGTTAATTCTGTTAGTTAGAAGACGGTTGTATATATAATGCTAATAATACTGGAGCATTTTCTCCATAAGGCAGCACAGGGGCGGGGTTTCTCATTATCTTCCACAGACCCAAGTTCTAAATATTCCCATATTGTACGGAATTTCAGGATAGTATTCGACACCCTACTTTAATCCTCACGGATTTAAAACCATTGTGCCTTAGCATAAATAACCGAACATTTGACCTCGCAGCGTTCTACAGCGCCACATCGCAACCCCTCCCGCTCACGGCGATTTGAGTTAGCTTACCTCGGGATTGGAATGCTGTAGGGTTGTGCAAGCTTGGACGGGTAGTCGCTCCCTTAAATTAGTTATAAATAAAGAGATTGAACCCTCCCTCACTCCCCCATCCCGACGTATGATACCTCTACCACGACAAAAAAAACCTATTATTCAGGCAGATGGGTGGTATGATACTAATTAGGGTTATGTATTTATCACATTAACTCAACAAACTGATTATCCCCACTCAGAGTTCTAATCTCAACTTTGAAACAAAGTTCCCTAGGAAGCCTAGTACTATAGTGAGCAAAAAAAAAGGATTGGCTCAACTGCCGTCAAGAATCCTCAAGCCCCTACCATCCTCTCCAAATCTTGGTGGTTCCTTTAGGGGTTTACCGGTCATAAAGATCATTGAACCCCATTTCCGCTTGTCTCAGTCGACCAAGCTCTGCCAAGGTGCTACCGTAAATGGGGTCAATGTCAGTCTACTCGAGTATATTTATTTTTCCACCCATGGAATGGCTTTCTGTGGGATGGTTTTTTAAAGCCAAAAATCCATAGAAAGTCACTAAAAATTGTAGGGAAATTCTAGAGAAAAAAAACTAGCAGGGTTAAAGTAATTCTTTATTTTTTCTGTCATTTCTTTCAATGATATTTCCCGGTCGATGGTATCTGAAAGGGTTGACCGCCAAGCGCATTGTATGCTAAAAGTTTTCTCATTCCTCTCTTCAGCACTAATGCCTTAGCTTAAGCTTACATAAGCCAGGTCACGGCATCTGGGCCCCCTGTTCTGTATCCTGTTTCTAAATGGTTCACCTACGCGCCCCTCGCGTCAAGCTTGCTCCTCCCCCTATCACTGACCACCATAGTCCTTCTACCGCTGCAGCATCTGCTGACGTTCCGCTCCAATAGAAGACAGCTCCACCGGAGCTCCACCGCCACCACCACCCTCACTACCAGACTCAGCAGACACCGTTCCCTCCCCGTCAGCCTACAGACCTCCGTCCCCACCGGCATCCTGCGCCCGTAGGTCCCCCATAGACGATAAGAAAAGCAAGCCCCCACCACCACGAACCTTCCCAGAATTCCTCTTTTCCAGCTAGAAACTCACCGTCATGATCGGCACTGCCACGTTACTGCTATCCTTCCTCCTCCTAACAGGAGAATCGGAAGCCGACCGACAAGACGCGCTCTACCGCTCCCAGCAGCAATCCCCACACCGTCGCCAGGCATGTCCAGATTACCGAGACTACGCAACACGCCTTCATCCGCCGTACAGCACGGGGAAATACCAGCTACCATTCCAGCGACCCGTGAAGGAATGCAGACTCTACAGTTCCCCAGCCGTGGAATCATTAATCGAGGAGATGAATGCGAGAATCATGGATAAGGACCTAGCTAGGCTTTTCGAGAATTGCTTCCCGAATACGCTGGATACGACGGTTAGGTGGCATTTGAATGCCGACAAGGTTGCTGATAAGCAGAGTTTTATTGTCACGGGGGATATCAACGCTCAGTGGTTGAGGGATAGTACAAATCAGTTGGCGCAGTATCAGTTGCTTGCGAAGGATGATGAGGCATTGAGGAATTTGATTTTGGGGGCTATTAATACTCAGGTATTTCGTGCTTAAGGGGAATCGTTTGTCTAGAGAGCTAGGGGGCTGACTTTTGCCCCGGTATGAAAGGCGGATTTCGTCCTGCGGTCTCCTTATTGCAATGCATTTCAACCTCCAAAGGCTAGTGGACTTGCGCCGTGAGTAGATCTTTGGTGACGAGTGTGCTCGGATAGACTGCTGACGGGCATGCTAGGACTTCCAATGGCCAGGACGATACTGTTCACCCGGTTTATGATAACACCGTAGTGTTTGAATGCAAATACGAGATTGACTCACTGGCCTCCTTCCTTTCCCTTGGAAATCAATACTACAATCATACTGGCGATCTCTCTTTCGTCGGGGAGAAATGGCTGTCAGCAGTGGATAATGTCATGGCATTGATTGAGGAGCAGCAGGTCTCTTCTTTCAGTAACACAGGCTCGGCACAAGATCAGGTCTATACTTTCCAAAGGAAGACCACTCTTGGAACAGAGACTTTGAACTTGGGTGGTATCGGCAATCCAATTAACCATAACACCAACTTGGTCAGATCCGCTTTCAGGCCCAGCGACGATGCCGCAATTATGCAATTCTTCATCCCTGGAAACGCTATGTTGGCTGTGGAGCTCAAGCGAACAGCGGAGATCCTAAAGAAGGTCAAGCAAATAGAGCTAGCAAATTTTGTACAAAAGAAAGGCGAAGAGATTGAAGCCGGTGTTTGGAAACATGGTGTTGTTACACATCCAGTTTTCGGAAAAGTCTTTGCATATGAAGTCGACGGGTATGGTTCGCACATTATCATGGATGACGCAAATCTTCCGTCTCTACTCGCACTGCCGGTGCTTGGCTTCGTTGACGTCAAGAACCAAACGTACCAAAACACTCGAAAGATGGTTCTCTCCCGAGAAGGCAATCCTTATTTCTTGACTGGAACTGAGTTTAAAGGTATCGGAGGTCCGCATATTGGCATCACACATGCTTGGCCGATCAGCTTATTGATTGAAATCTTGACGACCGACGACGATGATGAAATCTTAGCTCTTCTTGGGATGGTGTTGAAGGCGTCGCCGCTTGGGCTTGTGCACGAGAGCGTTAATGTCCGAAGGGTGAAGGATTATACAAGTATATAGTTTCCATTCTACAACTTAATTGCAGCAGAACTGACGTGGTAATATAGGAAGTTGGTTTGCTTGGGCGAACTCACTCTTTGCACAGACAATACTTGACTTGGCTCATCGTAAGCCTCAGATATTATTCTCTGTAAATGGAGGGAGATAAAGAGTAATGAGATATTGCAAGCTATACCGTATTCATAGACTAAAGGCACGGTGAATGAAGGAGTAGTGTGGCATCTCTTCAAGGCTCTCAGATATGGGTTATACTTTGTATATAATAGGCGTTCTTAATTTTTTGTACGGGTACAATTTACGATATCACAGGCTTTAGGAAGAGCAACTTGTAAGAATACAGTATCATAATAATATTATGACACTGATATAAAAGCCAAGTCAAGTTACTGGTACGGTATTGGTTTCCGAAAACTCAGTAACCCCCGTGCCAAGGATCGAACCCTGCGAGCCCCTGATGCTTCTTTCCACGCCCCACCACTCGCGCTTTTTCCCTTTCAGCCACCCTAACAGGCCCAACCAACTCAACCAACCAACCACACAGTAAGACTCACAAAAGACCTTCGTCTCTCCTTCTTCCTTCCTTCCTTCCTTCCTTCCTTACCTCCCCCATCAAGAACGCACCATAAAAAAAAACTCAATTGCAACTCCAAAATGTCCGCAGCTGCTTCCCAATTCCCACCTTTGACCCAGCGTCCTATCGCCAATACCATCTGCCTTTTTGACGTTGATGGAACGCTTACTCCAGCTAGAAGGGTGAGTTGAGCTATGACCTTTTTTTTCCCCGCACTTTTGTTTCGAAACGAAACGAAACGAAAAAAACTCAATTCCAAAAATCAAAATAGAGGTAGCCAATAATGATTACGGGATGTGCAGACCGTGAGTCCAGAAATGCTAGCACTCCTACAAAAGCTCAGAACAAAGGTAGCTATTGGATTTGTTGGCGGAAGTGATCTTGTGAAGCAGCAGGAGCAGCTGGGTATTAACGGATTGAATGGTATTTGTCTACTCCGCCCTCCCTAGCCTCATGAGCCGGTAACTGAATAATGAGCGGATGGATGAGTGCTACAGTGATCGACATATTCGACTATTGCTTCGCCGAGAACGGCCTCACCGCGTACAGACTCGGAGAAGCCCTGCCTAGTAGTAGCTTCATATCCTGGCTGGGTGAGGAGAAGTATAAGAAGATGGCGAACTTTATCTTACATTATATTGCCGATTTGGATATTCCGCTTAAGCGGTTAGCTTCGCTCCTTCTCTTTCAAGCGATGGACTGGATTAGACGGCTAACGAGTTTTATTGTAGCGGAACATTCATTGAATTCCGCAACGGGATGATCAACGTTTCCCCCATTGGGCGTAATGCTTCGTATATCCCCTCCTCCTCTTAACTTCCTGGAGCACTAATCAGGTGAATGGGAAACCAGAATCCAAGAACGCCACGACTACGAAGCCTACGACAAAGCCCACAACGTCCGCCGGGACTTTGTCGAAGCGCTCAAGAAGAATTTTGCAGACTACGGACTAACATACAGCATTGGTGGACAAATCTCATTCGACGTATTTCCTACCGGCTGGGATAAGACCTATTGCCTCCAGCACGTTGAGAAAGAGGGCGTGTTTTCGCAGATCCACTTTTTTGGAGATAAGACTTACAAAGGTATGTCCTTCCTCCCTGATTCCGTAGTGGTAGCCGATAGGAGCTGATTTGTTGGCAAAGGCGGGAATGACTACGAGATTTATGAGGATCCAAGAACTATCGGCCATTCGGTCACTAAGCCGGAGGATACCATGAAGATATTGACGGAGTTGTTTGAGTTGTAAATTTCTTGTTGCGAGATGGGCGGGGGCCCGGAAGGCTGTTTACCCCCCCGGCACTCGCGAAGTTCATAGCGGAGAGGCAAGCAGAGGGTGATTGCGAATATCCTAAAATCGTTTACCGTAGCTACGAGTACTCGAGTACATAGCAAAATACAAGCATAATACAAAATCTCGCATGGCCAACCCACAACTATATCCAACCAAAACCTGCACTCCCGGTATGTGTACTCGAGTAGAATGTATACGGTAGGCTATTTGCGGGCAAATCAGCTGGAGTCGATGGATTGGAAGCTCCGACTCCGCCCCGCGAGTGGGTGACTCATACCGGCACCATACCGCACGCAATGATACTTACGAGCACTCGAGTACCGTAGATACAAAAACATGGGAGATAGGGCGCCGATAACCGCATGCAACAGCTGCCCACCCAGAGCATTTCACTCTTCCTCCATCCCCAGAGCATCGTAGCACCGTGCCTTGTATGGTAGTGTATGTATAATATAATTATAGACTATCTTATATAGGCCCGCCAGTCGGTAGTGATACAGGAATACACAGTATGTATCGTAATTCAACATATAATGAACCCTATCCCAGCTATGATATCCCGATCTGGTGCCCACTGGCATGGAAATACGGTACCCTACCGGCACGCACACACACATGTCATGAATCAGTGCCCGACCTATGTATGATAAGCTGTGCTACTGTAAAAACTGCCGGAGGCTAATAACCATTGGATTCTGATACTGGATAGAGAAGCGGTCGGTCGGTCTGTCGGTTGACTGGGAAAAGTGTCATCCTGAAGGGCAGTGAGTATAAATAATACCGCAAGTGTCAGGAAGGGCGGACGGATTTCGCAACCCCTCCCTGGTTGAGAGGTGTTTGTGGGGGTAGTGTGTGTATATTCGATTCAATACTCTACAGGCAGGTGCAACAAGGAGAAACTTGGGCCGCCTTCCTCACTGTTATGGGGAGGGAGGGAGAGGTCAGGCGGGGCTATGGAGCCATGTGAGGAAAAGATTAATTAACTCCTCGGGGTCGTAAACTTCATTGGCCAGGTGGCAATCATGGGAATGGTTTTTGAAGATTGGGGGGAGGATATGCGCTGGTTAAGAGACCGTGGAGTTCGGGCACAAACGGAGGGGTCCCGGTGGTTATAGGAACTGGATTTCATGGTATTTTGTTGTGGGTGTTTGTACGGAGGGCTTTTTTTTGGGGGGGGGGCGCGGATGATAAACTCTTATGGTTCCTCCTCCCCGGATGGGTGTTTTCATAATAGCTTACAGGAGACTGTAGACAGCACCAGTCGGTACCATTAGGGATGCCTGAGGCACAGATCCGGCGGGGATGTTGATGGGATAGCGGCTGGGATAGCATTGAGGAGGGAGCTGTATGTCGTTCAGGTTTTTCCCCCTTCTTCTTCTGCTTCGGCTTTGGAGGTTGCTGATAACTGTCGATGTGAATGGGTCTTTGAATCAGCCTTCGGCCAGGGAGTTGCCGCAGGAGTGTGGGCATTCCATAGAATGCGAACAGCCGAGTGAGGAGATTGGGACTTGTGTCTGGGGAGCATGGGGGGTGCTTTGTGCCAGTGCGTTCCTCCTTTCCTTTCCTTTCTCCATTACCTGATATGGGGGGAGCTACCGGCTGGGGGAGGTAATTCAGGGAGGGAAGGAAAAAGTCAACCAAAGAGGTAGATGCGGAAGAAACCGAGAATGGAGTTGTTCACATACACTTCCACTCTCCTCTCCTCCTATATATTGTTAACGGAAAAGATAGTCATGGCAGCTAATTCTCTACGCTTATCTCCACAACTCCCATCGCTCTCTCTATCCGAAAGCCTGTCTTCTCATAAACATCCACCTAAGACCCCGTGTTACCACTGCAGATCCAAAAAATGGATGTGGAGTCCTTGAGAATTGTAAGCGTTATTCCAGAGATGTGATTTTAGGGGCTGTCGCAGTTTGCTCGACTCCAGCACCCACACAAGAAACTTGAGCGAGTGATAATTTATGAAACAGCCTAGAGCAGAAAAAAGAAAGAAAAAAGGACCTTGAAAAGCTGTTTGCAACCCTACTGTCGAAGGCGGACAAGAAAGGCTTGAAACTCCACATATTAATGCACTCGGCGCTGATGACCTAGGCAAATGGAGAAGTGGCATTGTTGGGTGACACGACGCATCCGTTTCTTCCTTGCACCACCCCTCGCCTCTGACCTCCCCACGGTAATTAATGAGGGAAGGCCAAGCACAAGGTGCGGCCCAGGTAACCGAAGACGTAGCATCCTTGGGTGCACCTCTTCCCATGGGCCAGGGAATTGCCCTTAAGGAAGTCCCGGAACTATTGAAACTCCATGGAAAATGCAGAAAGGAGCGGGTGGCCAGGGTTCCGGACCCAAGTGGGGTGGAGGTACTATAGTTAGTTGCAGGATCATGAGTTCCCTTTCGAGCTCAGGTAGAGTACAGGGAAAAGAAGGGGGGTTAATAAAATTGTGCTGGCAACCTAGATTACAAAGTTTAATCCTCAGCCCGACGAGTATAGCACTCAAGAGGATGTTGAGGAGGTTTTTGTAGAGTGGGAAAAGAGGCCTCAAGTTCTACCGTCCGGACGTCTGCCTCGGGATGTCTCGCTTGGGAGTTTGGAGTTTGCTAGTTTATATTAAGTTACTAAGTCAGTGTTTACATTTGTCCTCAAGATGGCAGCTGTTCAAGTCATCTCACCATCTATCACTCGAATCGCTCCTCCGCCTCAACTGTTGCGAATTGTGTTATGCAAAACAAACCAGATCGGAGCTTCATTGAATGTTCTCTTGGTTCAGAAGAAGGCCGGAAAGAGGGGGAGAAGAACAGAGCGGAAGCGAAACACCATATAGAGAAGCAAACATAAGGAGATCAACGGAGAATGGATACCCGGCGCACAGGTATCGTTAGGGTGTCGCAATTTGAGGCTCCTAGTGTTGTTGGATTACCCGCACTTTCACCTCCGTGAATGCTCTTGTTGGCTGGCGGTTTGGGCTCGATAGTTGGCTTCTTTCCAGCAGCTCACTACCCCCGAAGATGACTGGCATTCCTACTTCCAAAATCCACCTGGGGTGCTCTCTGCCTGGTCTTCACCTTTGCTCACTCTTTGATCTTCGGTTTAGATTCGTTCACCATCTCGGAAGACAAAATCTTGACCTTCCTGGCCACCTTTGGATTTGTTGCCCAGCTCCCAGAAACTTGAGACCGTAAAGTGTGCGTTGGGAACATATCAATCACTCAATGGTTTTCCTCCCTCTCATCCGATTACCGTCGATCTCACAACTATGCTGGGAGGAACAGATGCCTTTCTGTGAATCAACATTTTACTCCTCTGCCCACTCTTCTGTTTCAGCTCCCCACACGCTTGCCATCCTATTCGTCATGTCGCTAGGATTACCATCGATTGCCGGCTCTTATTGCCGCCATACCAATTCCTGCTCCCACCCGGGTCCTGTATACATCGGCTTTGGCTTCGATCTGGGGCTTCTCCTTAGCGCACTGTATTGGGCCCCCGGCTCTGCGGAAAACGGGAACTGGATCCCAGACCTCTCAGCAAGGGTATTGAAGCCACTAAAGACCACCGTCGGCCAAATCGTCACCGCGATGGTCCTCCTCACTTGAAAACTTAGCATATACATAGTCTTCCTTATACGTAGATGTCGGTCTCGAAGATCCACTCGGTAACCAACCCACCATCTCCCCTGATTTGTTAGCTCTATTAGCTCTACGATATGTTGAGGTACGGCTACCCACTTAGGTCATGTCTATGGGTTAGCTTAGGGCCTACCTACTGTGTTTGGGTTAGGTCTATCATTGGTTGTGCGGGAGTGGGCTTGGCATGGGCGTTTCCCTTTAAGTAGTCTTCTCTCTTGTACGGCTAGTCATTAACGAACATCTCACCTCACACACGTATCACACACACATCCCAACATGATTAAGGCGAAAGCATGCCTCTCCCACCTCAGAGCTTGAAGCCCATTGTTCCCCCCTTGGCGCATCAAACTTGCCAGGCTCCCGCTGCTTCATACTGCTAATATCCTGGTCACAAGCCCTAATCCTGCTGCAAAAGCCCATGGGTTGTGCGTCAATAGGTCTCCTCTTGTGGAGAATTCTCTCTTTGCCCTAACTCCTACACACTCTGTCTTTCTCTCCAACTCCACCATCGGCCCGGTAATTCTGGAAATCCTGGGAAACCCTCACCTCTTCTCCCATAGTCATTGAGCCACACTCTCACTCAGCCTTTCAGTGGAAATCCCCATTTATTCCTTTTTCAACAATCAGATACCCTTGATCACTAATGCTCATTATAGCGAATAGTATCCGCCCGTAGTTGCTCACCACCTTGGCCGTCCCACTTGTAATGCTCTGGAAAACACCCCCGACAGGCATGGCGAGGCTAGGCAAGATGGTTGAAGCCGAGGATGCTTATATGTTGTACTATTCTATGATTACGCTTAGTGCTGTCGGGTGCACTGAGCATTTATGGAGGCATTTAACGCTTTATAAAATTTCCAGTGAGAGGTTTAGGTAAAGCTGGGTGATGTTGCTAGTTGTCGGTAGGGTGGTTCTGTGAGTTACTAGGGTTAGTTTCTTGAGCGTTGGGGAGTTGTTTGGCTATTAGATTGTCTTAATCGTTTTGGGCTTTGGTGGCAGGATGGACTAGTGATGGGTCCTGGTGAATATTGGAAAAACGGGGAGATTTTTCTGGATATTTTGAGTGTATCGATAGAGTCACAACTTGTGGTATTGTTAGGTTTTCATTTATCCATCTAGGCCATGTCTATTTACGGTATTTCCTTGTTATTAGGATCATAGGTTGTATGACTTATTTGGCTGATCACTGTCAAAGCCTATAGCAGACCCTATACCTGTTGGGGATATATTTTGAAATGGCCTTGTATACCAATATAGGTATAGTATTCATACTGTTTTTAATAGATCTGTGAAAAGATGTGAGTATTAGCCAATAATGGAATAGGTGTATTTCCAACCTGTATTGTGTCTTAGCCAAGTATCTGAACCAGTATTAGGATAGTCTGAACTGCAAATATCAGTTAGTTTCATCTCTGTCCTGATTTCACTATTATCCAAAATCAGTTTTCAAAGCTTTCGTATCTCTTGTCACAAATTGTGACTAAGCAAGAATATGATTTCACATAACTAATTGTTATTAGACATAGGTATGTTTATCTTTCAAGCTATGGTGTTACTTTGACTCATAGTTCTCACATGACTTGCAATCATTTGTCATTGTTATATTATACTTAGTTGACATTTATAATGATGTAATCACTTTGGCCTGTGACTTATATTATAAGTTATGGGTTTCACTCCTATAACGTGATGAGCTCAGACAACTTGGTTCACGAGACACAACTTCTATGATATATTGTACAGCAACTCATTAGAGTTAACTGAATGGATTTCTGTTATGATTCAAGAATAAGTCATAAGACCGTGTAACTCATAAATATGAGTCATCAGGATTAGGGTTGTGGGTAAAGAGGCTATATAAGGAGAAACTGAGTTACAGTAGTTAGAGCTCTTCACCCAACCATCTAATTCTTTCTTATACTATATTTTCAATGCAAATACTTTATCTCTACTATTTCACTTGTATGCAAGCCTTGGCTCTTATAGAATAAGGCATTTTTACATCCTGTCTTATAGACAAGCAAAGACAAAGTACAAAGACTATATAATAGTCTCACCGATATACAGATACTATCAAGATAGCATCATACAAATGTAAGCAAGTCATTCATTGCCTATTGCATATTAACTTCTATCTAGTAAGATTATTATACCTATTAAAAATTTATTTTATCAATATGATATGAATGCAGAAGATAATAAAAGGTTGATAAAAGAAATTGTGGGAGAACCTAGTTCCTCTTATTGAAGATTTGATAGTGTCTATTCCCCTGACTCAGTATGGAATCCACCCCAGATATAAGATCTCCTTGACAGCTGTAGAGAGAGAAACCTTTACACCATCACAGTTTGAGTTCTTGAGAGAACTGCAAATATTCCAACTGGTTGAGGTTTAAAAGAACATCCTCTACTAAATTCGAAAGCTGCTGGTACAAAAAGAGTACCATAATGTGTATAAGATATTGATTGAAATGAGAGCCAATCCGTGAAAAGCTTCAGATGAAAGATACGATATTAGTATTATGTGCACCAATTGACTGTCAGATTTCAGAACAGCCAGGAACAGGTATGCTACTGACCCAACATCGTTCTCCTTCTTGGCTAACTGTAGAATAGAAAAGTATTTTTCCTTTTATTTATCCAGTCTTGTGGATCATGTGCTCACCAGCCAATAATATATCGACGAACAATTAACGATGCTACCTCTTTGATCAAACTATTTCAGGAAAATGCATAGATATAGAGATAGTGTCCCTCCTATGTCTGACCAAGAAATAGGAGCTCTGTGTCCTGACTAATCAGACCCTAGAAGATACCCAGTTGAATATAATGATTGCTGAATGGTTTATTGTACTGGCCACTTCAGCAGGAAAGATCAAAGTATTCAATAATTGGGAAAAGGAGAACAATTCTGATCTCTATTTTATGCAGAATTGGAATTGGCCAGAGATATTTGCTGCTTACTGGTAAAATCCCATTTTCTTTCCCACCAAATAGTTAGTAATCAATATGATTTTAATAGCTTAAAGATCAAGGTGCCCTTGACCTAAGAGGAAATAAATAAACCTTTCATTTCTTATGCATACTTAGGGCCAGTAGTGAGAATATGTTTGAAATCTATCAAAGTTGCCAATGGCTGGAGATATAATAAAAGAATAGAAATCTATCTTCGAAAGGTAGATAGAGAAATAGGAAGTTTGGTAGAGTCTGGAGGAAAGGAAATAATTAAACATACAGTCCAAGTAAATACTTCTAGCCATATTGCAATCATACATTCTACCCTTTTAGGGTTTGAGTATACTCTTTATATCATGACCTAATTGATAGGTTACTGGCTTTATCAAAAGTTATTAAAGTGTTTCCAGCATGATTGCTTCCTTCTTTTTAAGCATCTTACCTGTCAACCAACTCTAAGAAGTCCTACTAGTTGATACTTTCAAGATTATGTCTATGATTGGTTTCTTCAGGGAGGTAATTTTAATGCCAAAAAATACCAGTCTCTAGTACAGCTGGGCTCTGACTCCAATTTACAACGACCAGGTCTTTTAGTGGGAAGACAAGGTATTTCATGTCTTCTAGTTACTTATACAATCAAGTAACGAGTACTAGTAGTTGTGGTATCAACCCTGCTGTGATTGGCAGCTATTTTCTCCCATATAGCTGGAATTACCTATCTGTTAATGGATTGCTATTCAGCCATAAGCAGACAATTCTTTTATTTCAAATTACCCTGGCACACTATCATGAAATTAAATCTTTAAAAGTTGCCAAACTTTTGAAAGCATTGCCGAAAACCATCAAGCAGATATCTTTTATTTTTGTTGTTCCTAAAGACCATCCTCAGATCAATACCAAAAGCTAAGCAGTTTCCAAACAGGTGAGTTTAAACCTGTTTAGCTCCACTCAGAACCTACAACTAAGCATGTTCAGGCCCATGTTTCAAGATACCAATATCCAGACTATAGCAGTTGAGGCCCTCCTTTCCCAACCCAAACCCCATCAGTTAGATTATGACCACAATGAACAATATGTATCTCTTGTATTATTTATTGAAGTTTAAAGTCTGCCAGAGGTATTGTTTTTCTGTTTTTTGTTTTTTTATACATTATTCTCATATTGTGTCAAAATACCATAAGTTGCTCTCTTTCTCTCTTGTTAAGTTTATTAACCCTTTTATGTTCAGAACGATGAAAGTAAATACTTCTCAGAGAGCCCAAACACTCAATTTGAGAGATTTCCTATCACCAATCAGTATTCCTAACTGGCCTTGCTGCAGTAAAGCCAGGCCAGACCTGTGAAAATTCCGTAAGTTCTGACCTGGTTCCACCCTGCCAGCTTTGTCATAAGGTGATATCAGCTAGTACTACAAGCAAGTAGCCAGGGCAACAAGAGTGGAACGGTACTCTAGAATACTTCAGAGTCAATTTAGCAACCTTACTAGTACTGACAGTATTGAAGAGGTTTTAGAAAAGACTACTATTGCATATAACCCAAATTGGTGAAAAAGTGGCAAATTTTGGAGTTAAGCAATAGCAGTCTTTTCTAAAAACAATTCAACATTATGAGTAGCCTATTTCACCTGTTAAGTGAAAATCAATAAGTTTCTCTTAACTTATTATTGAACTGAATTACAAGAAACTCTCACAACCTGATCACCTCCACCATTACACTATACAGAATTAGCCTCCTAGCAGAACTGTTTGTCTCTTCTTTTCCCTTGCTAACTTTATCAGAATCTCATACCTTTTTGCCAAATTTACTTGAAAAAATAGCCAAAGTTGTTGACTTTATATTCCACTAGAGGTGTCGATCCTGTGATCCTGTGTTGTTTTCCAAGAAGTATTCAATAAGAAGACATTGCCTAGGTGGGTAAATATCCACCTGAATGCTATCGTATCTTTAAATACTTTTCACAAATTAGTGCCTGGTTCCATATTTGATATCCTAAGTGAAATATAAAGCCAAATATGTAGGAAGTTAGTGAGGTTGAGTTGTCCTAAGAGAAAGTAGTTCGGGTACCGGAAGAAGAGGAAAAGGTAGGATAAAAGGTTTTGTTAGGTGACTAACTAAGATAAGTCAGATTTTGAAATCTCACTTAATGACTATAGCCCAAATGACTTAAATTGTCACAAATCGTGACTTGGAAAGATGGTTTCACATGACTAATAATTATTAGTCATTGGTAGATTATATTTCACACAATATGATCAGCTGACTTATAGTTCTCACATGATTCGCAATTGCGTATTATTATTATATTGTTGATTTGTTAATTGGTGACCCACGATTGTGAGTCATAAATGATATAATGACTTTCACGCATGGCTCTAGTTAGAATTACGAGTTTCACTCATGTGAGCGCTTTACTCACATGATTAGTTTTATGATTTATTATTGGTTTAAGGTATGTTGCAGGTGACTCGCTAAGGGAGTCCCCAGGGTTAGGGTTGTAGAAAGAGTCTCTATATAAAGGAGATTGAATTACCATAATTAGAGCTCTTCACCCAACCATCTAAGTACTTTCTTATAAAACTACTCTTATTCGTTATGTTATAATTAAAATATATTTACATTCTTTACTGTCGAACACTATTCTCAATTATATATGGGACATGAGTCTCAACCAATAAGTACATGTATATATCTTTGCTATTAGATAGTAGAGAAGATAAGAAGAACTATAAGATAGTTCTACAGAAACACTAAGGCCCTGTTCTCCATGCATGCAAAATGGCATTTTCCTCACTTTTATGGCATTATTCTGACTTTTTTTTTTAAAAAAAAAGGAGGTGCATTCCCCACACAAGAAAAATAGCATTTTTTAAATTTCGTGACATTGTTTTATAGCATTTTTTTGTAAGATTGGTTAATAGTTAGGGTAATAAGAAGAAAAAAGAATATCTGATGACTAATAGAACTTTATATAAGAGTAATAATAATTGAAAATGAATGTTTCTACACATATTTTGAGTAATATAAGAGCAATTCACAAGGTATTATTTTCAAATATGTTTCTTATATATATTTTGAGAAATATTCTATGAGAATAAGTTATATATAGTTGGTGGGAAATTTGGGAAGTACAGTCACATTAACCAAAAAGAACATTAACATTTAGGTATACCTGATTTAAACCTATTCTCTACTATGTTTTTTGTTTATATATAGAAACCCTGAAAAATGGAGTGAGAAGTGCAGAACACAATTATTTCTGAAAAAATGTCATTTTTTTAAATGGTGGCTTGGAGAACAGGGCCTAAGTTCACGATAATCTTAATTACCAACAAAAGTAGGTTGTTACCTGTTGTATACTAGCCTCCTATAAGCGAGATAGTTGCCTAAATGGACTATTGTTCTTAGAACTTTGATAGTTCATAGGCTAGCCACCCATTCCACTTCTGTCAACCTAAGTACTTCCTCTCTTCTTACAAGCTGAATCCTTCTAATTAACCTAAAGCACTACTAGATAACAATCTCACTTTTGTTATTTCAGCTCCTTTGCTAAACCTGCTAAATCCCCTATAGGCCAATATCAATAGAGCTATAACAGCAATCTACATCAGGGATCAATATTTGTACAATACTCAACTTATACTGCTTGACCTCCATAAACAACTGTTAGGCATACCGAAAGGCTTAGCCTTCCATTAGTGAATAAAGATCTATAGTTACCCTACCTTAGGATTCTGAGTTCAAAAGGACAAGCCAACACCCCCCTCCCGCACCAGTGTTGGGACACCGCTACATCGGCAGACACCGCCGTAGTTGCGTCCCCTCACCAAAAGCATAGTCATTGGAACCCTTCTCGTAACCCTGTATATGTCGCGGCCATCCGTCCGACCGGATCCCGTTCGCAGGATATATGAGGAAAGACCTCTAGCGAGCCTATGAAAGTGGTTCGAGCCAAATCGGTCGACGTCGCATAAAGTTACTGAGCACTAAAGACGAGAGTCACGAAAGTGGTCACTAGGTAACGGGACGCTTTTGCAGACAATGGTTAAGCAACACATTCTATACTCCATGCTCTCGCGATGAGAGTCACAGAAGTGAATGGTGTTGTTGGATGAGGTAGTTTGAGAAATCAGGCATACCTGCACTCACACACGTCAATAGTATGCTTCGGATACTGACGGAACCATACGATAACGATATGACTATAGAAGGATAATGGCTATTGGTGCGATTATCGTGACAAGTCTATCTTATGCCTCGCAGATGTCGAGTGCAGAAAGCATCTGCAATGCTGAGAGGTTCGATAACAAAGCTGGCCCCTTTGTTGGTTCGATCATGAAGACCATTCTGCGTATACAAATGGTAAACAAGACTCCATGCCGACGAAGATGGATCGTAACCAATGGACTGATGTGTGGGAGCGCCGTCAGGAAAACTCATGGTGTTGTGATTCGGAAGTTGAAGTGAGATAACAGAAATGGTCAGGGTCAAATGGTGTTCGCACTTTCAAGAAGAGGCTGGAGTTGTTAGTAGGTACTTAGTTAGCATGAGAACTAGATGTAGTCCGCGACCACCCAGACGTGGCATATAAATATCGAGGTGCCTCCTGAGCTATTTGAACATTATCAAGCCACAGAGAAGAGATCTTATCAATATAAGTTTTTACGCTAGAAAAATCTTTATCGCTTTACCTACCTCTATTTTCAATCATTGAGCTTTCCTAGACAATCTCCGTCTACGATTAAGATTATCGGCCTGAGTTATCTCACAAGACTCTGAGATAGGCTCCCGCCTAACAACAACTACACTACTTGCCTAAAAAAATGTCTATCCCCTACTTTCACTTACATGCTGGAAGCCAAGTTCAAAACCATACTTTGCTTATAACATCAGGTTCTAGTATGTCACATAAGGGCCACACATAGACTTGAATTTTGGGTATATATTTAATTCTTCATGTTGAAATTCTTAGTACAGCTCCCACTAGATGCTACAGTCCAATCGCGCACTAGAAGAAAAAAAAACTAGCAGTCAAAACCACAACACTAACCTTTTTTTTTGTAGTATGCAGAATCAGATATAAATAAGTAATTCAGTTTAGAAAGAAAAAAAAGTAACTAATCATATCACTTACACTATCAGTCAACCTTATAGAAGATACTGTAATCTAGACTTGAATCATATCACTTACATTCCAGAAACTCAAAAAAGAAGACCCTGTTTACTCTTATTGCTTGTCCCAAGACCATCTTTCCTTATTATTATGCATATAAATTAAATAATTTTTCCCCTCTCGCTGTTGTGAGCACTGGAGTCTCACACCCCTATCTATCATTGAAAAACCCATATTATGGAGGTTCAGAACAGCTAGCTTTGACTATATTTGGGGTTTTACTATATCTCAGATACTACTAAGCTAGAAATTGCACTAGGGAAGGGGGTTCAAAGACCTTTGCCATACCAGAAGAGACTGTAGTCTAAATCATCACCTCTTAGCCTTCCTCATCTTCTTTCTATCTCATAAAGACGTTCCAAAAACAAAAGAAAAAAAAGAAATTATAAAGTGTAGAAGCTTAAGTATCTTCCATATTACTCCCAAGAAGAGGAGAGACTAGGTTCATTGTTCAGTTAATCTCAGAACAGCGGGTTGTCTATTTAAACCTGACAACAGGGCTGGATAATTGAGTCTTACCATAGCATATACCTAACCAAAGATGTCATCCCTTACACCAAAAAATATATTTCTGCTTCTTCAATCTTTCCATACCCCCACCCGCTTAATATAGAAATAGTACAGTTCAGAGGTAGTTGATTGTAGAGGGTTATACGAATGATTGAAATAGACTTTGAATAGAAAAGAAGAGAGAAAAACTAACAGGTGAATGTACTAAGTAATGTAACCTAATAATAGTAGAAAAGTATTCTAACCCTTATACAGTATTTGTATAAACTAAAATTACTCCTTAGTCAGTTCTCCAACCCACTTAAGAGTATATACCTTAAATTATACTGATCTGAAGAGGCCAAGAAAAATGCCTTCTCCTGATTTTTCGTGAGTAAGAGAAATAAATCTCACCAAAATCTGCCAGACAGTGTTCTACTTTGTTAGTAAAAGCAAGTATAAGAGCGACTGGAACAACAGATCCTTATGCCCTGCCCCTCAAATATCTCCAATTCTACTACTAAACACTTCCAAATCTCCTCCAGAGCCCATTCCACTTACAACTGGAAAACAGATCAAACAACTCCTCTGGTAAGATCTCCCCTCTGAATATATGGATATCCATGTCTGTCAATAACTGTTTATTGATCAGGATCAGACGAAACTGCAAATGTGCTAGAAACAACTAGACAGTCAGAGCAGGCACAAAGGATGAAGAATGTTAGTATTTGTACACATTAACATCACAAGAGAAGCTGTGATGTTAAATTGGCAAGAAATAATAGGATTTCTCATGCTTGAAAGCTTTTTGTGCTGATATGCATTCACAATTTGCAGCCTTTATGTGCTAAAGAGAAGGGATTGGGGGAGCAGGAGTTAGGTCCATCTTACAATGAGAAGATAGAAGGCATTGGGATTCTGCTACAGGTATTAAACTTGTGGAATGAACAAGAAAGAAAGCTCCTGGCGGTTATTGCTGTAAGGAAATAAATAGAGGGGAGATAGATGGGAAATAGATGGGAAATAGATGGGAAATAGATGGGAAATAGATGGGAAATAGATGGGAAATAGATGGATGTTGTGATTTGTTGTCATTGTCGTAAATAGAGCGGCATTTTATAACAGTTTTAACCACTCTTCTTTCTTGGAGAGTGGACTGAGTGAAGGGAGATGATGATTTCAAGAGTTGAAAGTGCGGTATGGGAGATATGGCTACCGTATGTGGTGACTGTACTGGTATGAATGTTAGTGATGGGATGGACAGGGTCGGCGATATTAAGGCTTTGACGGGAACGTGCCCCACTTTTTGCCGTCCCGTCCCATCCTGTTCAGGGCTCTTGTCAGTAGCCCCCGGACCATTGAGAACACTGCAGAAATCCTGAGCCCGGGTGAGATTAGGAGTTGACATTTTGTGAAGCAAAGCAATTTATCATACATCGGGCACTGGCATTGAAAAATGAACTAACTCGGCACTCTCCAGTGAGGGTTATCAATAATCATAGGTTATCACTCGTCTAATCTCTCTCTCTCTCTCTCTCTCTCTATGTTGAAAATTTGTCCAAAGGCCAAGAAATATACTGGAAGTATATGAGAACAAGATATGCTCATGAACTTCGTTCTATCTAAGCTGGTCAGGCAGACCCACTATTTACGCAGTGAGGCAGCGCTCTACATCAGCAGCTGAGAAGGAAACAAAACTAACAATATAGAAGACAAAAGAAGAAACAAATGCGGACATGATTCCATATCTGCTCAACGGACCAAGAGATGATATGAGAGAAGGGTGAAGTCCAACTAGTGGAACACGGATAACTGTAAACCGACACTAAGAGTGAATGACCGGCTTTGTCGTACTGTGGGTATGAAAAGTGCATATCCGAAGGTCCAATTCCAACACCAACTGTTGCGAACTGTGTTATGCAAAACAAACAAGATCGGAGCTTTATTGAATGTTGCCTTGGTTCAGAAGAAGATCGGAAAGAGGGGGGAGAAGAAGGGAACGGAAGCGAAACACCATATAGAGCAGCAAACATAAGGAAATCATCGGAGTGCAGGAATGCATACCTGGCACACAGGTATACATTGCTGGAATAAGGGGGAGCTGCAGCGCGCACTATGAGTATCCAGCAAACACGGAGATCAATGAAATGTTCAATGAGAACAACTCCAGATCTATATCACAGCACCAACACATCTACAAGGTCCGGCAAGAAGTTCCGGAACAGTTATTCAAGGTTCACCAGCCAAATATACCCCTGTCTGTTCCGGTTAATGGGTTCCTGCCCTTGCACCTACCTTGTTGAAGCTTCAAACGGATAAGTTGGGGAGCAAAGATGTGAATAGATACTGCCTTCAACAATCCCCTGTCGACCACTAACGGAATGTAGAGGCGTAACCGTGAAACCGGTAGTTTTGGTGGTAAAAGGGCGCACCACCCCCATTTGCGGCGATGACGACAATAAGCCTACGAAAATCAAGCACGCCAATTAGCTCCCCCCCGTTGAAGAGCTTTGCTATCTTTACTCCCCAAATCTTGTGCGAAGTTGGTTACGGCCTACCGTATAGCTTTTTAGCACGACACCGCAGACTATAATATACCACCCCCAATCAGTCCGCCAGTGCTAGAATCTGCATCACAAAACCCATTTCGAAAATACTCTACCGTCAAAAAAAAAAAAAACCCTCTTCGAACATTGCCCACTCCTGGTGAGGTCAAAACCCAGACACCAGCATCCGACGCAACCAAAACCCGATGAAAAAGAAGAGCAACCCCAACAACCAAACCCACCACTCCCAAGAAGCCCTATGCTAGGAATTTGAGAAACGAAACATGTTCTTGGGTAATTAGGACACCGCAAACCAACCCAACCCCTCAGACTTTTGACAAATCCTCTCGTTCCGCTGATCTTTCTCATCCTAGCCAGAGCTTCATTAATCTCACCAGGAATATGCCTCACGGATACACCGCCTATGGTGAACCTCCTATCACAATCGCTCACTGGCCCCGCCTCCCCTCCCCCCATCCCCGGCCCTACAATATAATGATTCCAAATCCACCGCCGGTGATTATACTCGAATAGCTGGGTCCCAAGCCAATCACTCCGCCAAGCCAAACCCCCAAACCCAAACAAAAAAAAAAAGCAAAAGAAATTCTCATCTTTTTATTTTTTATTTTATTTTTTGTTGATCCCACGATTAGCGCGTGCTTGGCAGTATGCCAGGGTTAGTAGAGACCTCCCTCTGCAAGGAACCCTGAATTTAAATTGACCATACTGCAGCAGGGCCCGGCATGGGGAATCGTGAAATCTGAACGATAAAATTTGATGAATTAAATAAATCGGGAATATCAGATCGTAAGGTGGCATAAACGGGTATGAATAACTTATTTTATTTATCTTTTTTCTTGGCATCGACATCGACCCCCCCCCACTGCTTGTCACACAATACCGGAACTTCTCCCCTACCAGCATCCCGAGTACTGGTACCGGTACTCAGATGCGCATTGATGTTTTTTTTTTCACCATTTTTTTTTCACCATATATTTTATGAATCCCTGTTTCCAGGAACTTCTTGCCTATCGCGGGTATCAAAGACAGTGGCACCTCCCCCCACTTATCCCGGATGGACAAATTTCAGGAATGGCATCCGGTGCGGGTATAATACAGTGGGGGGATCAGAAACAACGGGGAAGAGAAAGTTGAAGATCATGTTATTTCAAGGGGTACAATAGGCCTCCCTGCCTGTCGATCGCTATCAGGTACATTGTGGTCAATGTCTATGGCTGGTGCGATACCGGGCGCTTGAAATCGGCAAACACTCACGGGTAGCTCTTTCTACATATAATACAGGCAAAATAGTGGGGCTTGGCCAATTTAGCCTTGAGAACTACCTACATGGGCAATTGGAAGCTTTACTGTCTCCATGGGTCATTGGTTTTATTCAAAGCCTGAAAACAGACAGTCGAGTTAGAGGGAGTCTCTTTTGAGCATGGTACTTCCATCAAGACATAGCTTGTCACTGGGAACCCCCGAAATTATCATGTATCAGCCCTTGGTTGATCTCGAGTGCCCGGCGCCATGTCACCGCCTCTTGGAGCACTCGAGTATATTCTGTGTGCACGTGTGTATAATGGGACACTGCTCTGGTTTGGCTTCTGTTTATCACTGCCGCGAGAACTTTGCGATCAGCCATCTCATGCAGGCCTCCAATCTCCCGGGAAGGATTAACCCTTTCTGGGCATGGCATAGCCCCAGCCCTTGGACATGTTGGATCTCATTAATTGGGATTCGCAATTCTGTTATCCTGTCGAGCTAGACCTATCGTGGGGTGATGCGGTGATCTCGGTTGATGGTTTGATAGCGAACTCTCAGGGTTCTTGCGGTACTTTGTGCCGGTAGTAGACACTACAAGTACAAGTACTGTACATTAGCTTGACGCAATAAACCATGATCTCAATCAGTACAGTACTCACTAGCACAATATACAATATTGGCAATGGTCTTCTCCTCCACCCTCCGTTACCATACCCCTTTCAGTAATCTCACCTTTTTCCCCTGTGAGCACAATTCCTCCAACATTCCCCAGGAGATCCAGTTCCACTCGAGTAACCATAGGAACAGGGGGAGTACGAGTATCCCACTCGTGTCTCCGAGCCGAGAATTATGATCCACTCATGGGCACTGACTACTCCACAACCCCACAACGGACCCACAACCATGATACAAGCGCATTCTTGGAAAGATATTGCTTCACATACGAGTAGGTGCCCGGAAGATACTATACTCCCCCCTACTCTCTGTTTTTCCGCCGATATTTTAATAAGAGCAACATCCGCCGAGATGGCAAAAAAAAAAAAAAGATCAAAAACCAAAATTACCAATACGAATACGATATATATCATACAAACAAATGTGAAGTTCCGAATTTAATTTAAACTTGCAAAGCCCCCACCCACTCTCCTCGTTGCAAGTTTTATGTAATCAAAAAACGAAACATAAGGCAAAACATGCCTGTTGTTGATCCGAGCAAGCAAGCAAGCCCCCACCCATGTTCCAAACAAGTTGTCTCGATTCTCGGCGCGGATAATAATCATAATATTACACAAGTGCAAGCGAAAGATATCCCACACCACACCTCTAACCCAGAGACGACGACGACGACCACGACCACGACAAGTGAAATTCCGAGAAGAAGAACAGATATTCATTCATTAATTCATTCAGCTCCGTGGTGAAAAATGTCTACTGTATCCACGCAATACCGTATCCAAAGACCTTAACGCCCCCAGCAAGCACGGGTATATAAAGTGCAAACAAAAAAAACTGACACATCAACTCTCTTTTTTCTTCTTCTTTCCTCCAAACTCCAGGGCTGAAATGCCCGCCTCGAATTCAGATACCGATACGGTATTTATTTATCTATCATATCATACATAATAAGTTCCAGGGCGGTAAGTTACGGCATCAGGTAAGGTAACCTAGAACAAACAAACAAACACCCACCACCAGAAGTCATCCAAAGAGACAATGATTGGGTAATTCCCCCCACGAGTTTGAGGAAGGAAGGAAACCACCAAGTAACCGGTTACCTACGGCACAAGTTTCCACCAAAAGGGAAGTTTTCCTGTTCAAGTTTAACCTCATCCGAGTGGGGCTTGTCGTCTCCTCTTCGGCTACGGATTGTGCTGTGTGCGACAGCAGCCAACCCCCACACAACTATGATACAAGCAGCACTTTCTAAACATTTGTTTCAAGCAATAATTTCAAATATCATACCAGTAAGTTAACTGTACAAAGTTGCCGGTTGCCCTACCAGTCTACATATCATACCAACGACTTCAAATCTCAACGATAAAGCCATATAATCACGAAGAAGGAGCAAGCAAATAAACCACATTTCCCCCTTCCCACAGCAAGCGCTCGTTTGATATTTTTGTTAAATTACCGTAGTTAACTTACCGTATCCCGGACATCCATGATACAATACGTATTCAAGGAAGACGGGAAGGGGTTGCGGAATTACCCTACTGGAGTACGTTTTAGCACAACCCAGCCTACCCATTTTTATTTTATTTTTTACCTTTTTTGAGACCATACAGTACCGTAGTTGGTACAGTACTGGCGCCAAGTGCACAACAATCTACGACAAAAGTTGCTGAAAGGACGGGGCTATGCTCCGGTACGGTAGAGTATCATCATAGTAGGGCACGATAAGCCAGCTGAATTTTTTTTATTTTATTTTATTTTTCCTTTCTCCTTTTTTTATTTTCCTCCCCTTCCCAACAGTTTTGGATTGAACAATGGGTTAGTTACCGGGTAGTCTGTATTGGAATGGTATTGTGATGATGATGCACGATAGGTTAGGTATGGGTGCTCACCAGGAAAACGATGGTTATACGGTGTGGTATTCGCAGCTTGGACTATAAATACTCGAGAATAGTAGTCTAACATAATAGTACTATATCATTATCATTATCATTATTATTATTATCATCATCATGGTCCGCACTTAATTTATCGTTGCCCTGCGCTGATCAAAACCAAACGCCACACGCACAGTCCACGTTCCTCCAATAGCCAACCCACACCACCCACGAAAGCATGCACAAAATGCAAAACTGCACCGCCCCACAGTAAACCTCAGCACTGGTAAACATTGAACCTGAATCCCGAGTGACACTCCATGCGCCCCCTCTTCATAAAAAAAGACAAAACGAGAAATACGACCTACCATCACCATGGCTCCTTGACACTTCCACCTACGGGTGGTGTATGGGAAGCAGTGATTGCCTTGGCATTGAGGTGTCGGTATACCGGTATATACGAGTTTAGTAGTACCGGCACTTGGCAGGAGTTCTCAGGGTATTCCCAAAGACTTGTGGCGGCGGTTGGGGCACGATCTTGGTATTGTCATATACGGTGTTCGAGAAAAGTGGGTCGTGGGTGGGTTCGGACGGAAGGTAAGCTGGGATGGGTATTCCGGGTTAGTTAGTGACGAGATGTCGTGATTCTTGTTTGAGCCAGGGGGGGCTGGATGGGCAGGGTGTCGTCGATTGGGAAGTATTGCCGGGAGTTACGATGGATGAATTATAAATGAATTATATGGAGTATGGAAGGCCTTCCCTCTCTCAGCGCCTAGATTATCATATGGATCATTTCGTGAACGGTCTGGTGAGGCCTGTACTTTGCCCTAAGCAATGATCAATGACCTTCCCACACAGCGTGGACTTTGGGCACAGAGCGGTTGATAGCTGGGATACCCGGTTTATCATTATTTGAATGAACGATTGTCATTATTTTTGATCTCAATGTGTAAGCTTGTCATCCAACGCAATGAACCATCGTACCAGATGTGTTTCCGTGGCGCCATAATTATGCAGTATTGAAGCTGCATCCCTCAATCCATGCCCGGGGCCAAGGTGACAAGGCTAAAATCGAGCCTTCCACTCTCTTTCTCCCTATCAATGAAACTCTGGACGACCCTCACCGCCTGCTCACTCAAGACATCGTAATCTCCGAGATCCCCGCGATCCAGAGGCCCCTTCCTCTGACCGTCGAGCTCGTAAAGGTGATTATCCTTCGCTTTGACAAAGCACACGTAGTGCAGGTCCACGTCGGCCTCAGCATCTGGAACTGCAGAAGATCCCAGGGTGGCCGCAGACTTATGTGCTGATGCCAGTTCTTGAGAGTCTTCAAGAAGCTGGGCACGCTCGAGAGGGGGGAGGGGCAGAGCTTTTGAAAGCAGCTCTTTGAGTGAAGAATCGTCGCCTATAATTCGTTTTTTTCGAACAATCACAAACGTGTTAGAAACGGATAGATATTTCTGATACCCTACATCTCTTCCTCATTTTTTTTGCCCTACTCTTTCATCCGCCCTCTTCTCACTTGATTTGTTTCGATGTTTTCTTTTTCTCCACTTTTTTTGTATCGAGGGGTGATGAGATGGCGGTGTACCGCAAATACGTACCAATCATGTCCCTGGCCGCCCCATTGCAAACCGCATGCAAGACACCAATCATCCCACAGGCATTCTTGATAGTCTGTTTGAACCACACCGGATCTTCTCCATCACCTTGCTTAGAATATTCTTCTTTACCTGCATCTTCCGCGATACGGTGCTGCTGGTAGCTCGCAGAAACTGGGAAAACGAGCAGAAGGGCGAGGGCGGGCCTCGGGACGAATGCCAGAAGGTCGGGATCGGAGATGGAGAAGACATCATAAAAAGCTAAGCTCTTGGACAGCCCTAGTTTGTGCACCAAGGAAGTCATCAATTCGGGATTGCATCTGCATAGGTAGGTAGGTAGGTCAGCTCGGTCAGCACAAATAGCCGTGGAGAGACAAATAGGATGATGCGGGTAAGGACAGCGTATGAAGAAGACCGGTATAGTTTCATGTTCTCGTTGAAATATTTTAGATGGATGGGTGGAACATACTCGAGAGGGATAAAAGCTTTGCGAGCTTTACGGACGCCCACGGATGCAGACGGGGTATTTGGGGTTTCGGCTGTTCCTCCTTCCACTGAATGGACTGGCTCTGACATGGCTGTATGTAGGAGATCAGGAGTTGCGTCTTTTGGTGTTTTGAGTTCGGTGTCGTCGCTCTCTTGACGTATGGTTAGTGAGGTGCTCCGGGTAGAGTGCCCAGAGTGGTACGTGTGACTAGTGAAGACGTGTTTTCCGCAGCTGGTGGGCAGGCTGGGGTTGAAGGAAGGAAGGGGGCTAGGAGGTGGGGAAAATTGTGTTGAATGCTAGGCTCAAACTGAACGTGAGTTCTCGGGTACACTCTACTGGATGAAGTGAGTATTAGGTTTATGGCTTAAAAGCCACGATTCGGCGAATACCGTAGGCTCACTGGGGCTGGTTAGGTTGAGGTGTTTACTGGTATGGTGGGTATTGTATGTAAAATATATTTTAGTGAGTTGATGAAGAGATTCGGAATGAGGGGTACAGTTGCACAGTGATAGAGCATTGCATTGCGTAGGAGGCTGAAAAGAAAAGCCCTAACCATTTTTATTTATTTAATCGCTATTATCTCTCAGCAACGGTCACTCGGTTGCCTGTCGGCCTTGTTGCCAGGTTACCCCGACGACGCACGGTTCACTCTAAGGCATTGGTAGCCCTTGAGTGAAGGGGAAGGGTAAAAAAATAAAATAATAATAATAAAAAAATAAAAAAAGACACATTTGTCTAACTGATTATTGCAATCCCAAGAAAGTCGAGCGACGTGAAAAGGGACTGAACGGCAGGCAATCAACGACTAAAGTACTCGAGTATGCAGGACTTTCCCACCGCCCACATCCTTGGGCGATAGGCACAAATTCTCACGCTTCCAACAACGGGAAAATATGTTGCTCTCATTTACCCTCTCCACTTGTATTTCCCTTCCCGCGTCAAGTATCATGTCACGAGATCACCCCCCCTACCTTGTACTCGTACTGTATTCCTCTATCCCGTACTTTTTTCCTCCCTCCTCCCGCCTCCACACAAAGCATCATACAGTACTGTGCAACACGATTTCTCTGTTAATATTTTTCTATCCCCGTTTTGCCCAAGGTATTATACGAGAAATTTACGGCTGCAGGGCCGAGGGCACTTTAATAATTAAAAAGTTTAATTCAACCGCTTCAATTGCGTCACCCAACCGATTAGACTACCGCGTCTGTGGTTTGCACTCCACCACCACCACCGCCCACCCGCTTGCAGGCTTGGTGTTGAAAAGAATGCCGGACCGTGGTGGCTTGTGGTCGCCTATCGAGGTGAGCGCAAGCGAAGGGGTGCCAAACGAAAAGCAATCGCCCACCAATCCTAACAGCGTTCGCTCAAGTGGTACTTAATAACTGAGGAGGGAGGGAAAAGATCACCGCCTGCGTGATCGACAAATCGCGAAATATGAAGAAAAAAAGGTGAGGAACTGAAAAAATGACAGGACACAACCCTTTTAGGGTAAGCGTCTGCGAGGCCCGCTTGGTCGAACCCAACACGGTCAGCTGTAAGGATCCCCAGCGACGTTGCTTTAACTTTCCAACAGATTGGGTCCTCGGGAGCGATGGGGGCAACGATCGGCGGAGAGGAACAGCTCATCACGGGGATCTCGAGACAGCCACTTGACCGCTCAGACTTGAACCTTTTTATTTTTTTGGTCTTATGAGAGCCTGTTCGTTGGACCTTTTGTGTGTAGTGTGTTTCCTTTTTTGGACCTTTTCCTCCCCGAGTTTTCTTTTTTCCTTTCATTTTATTTTTTCCTGCACGATCCTCGACCAGGGTTGGATTGTGGGAAACTGGGACGGTCGACCGCGCACCCCCACCCTATCCCCACGCGAACTGTTGGCTGATATTCCTGACTGAGGACCGGAGAGAGAGAGAGTGGAAGCGAAAAGGCCAGCACAACTGTGCTCACACCGCGCTTCTTGCTCTCCGGGGCGCACCCGGGGTGGCCTCACTTGTCTATGGGCACATAATTGTGATTCTCTCGATCAAAGCAGCGCAGGAATTTGGGTAGAGCCTTGCCCCCCCCCTCCCATGGGAATACTGTAATGATAATGATAGGAAAACAAGAGAATCGCGAAAATAATATTCCGGTTGGCAAGTGGCCATGGTGATAATGAATTACCATGAATAGCGGTCCGTGACGGGTGGTGGTTGGTTGAGAGTCGTAAACAAATCCTCGAGTAAACTTGTCTTTCGGTTGGAATGTTGGAACGGTGATTGTTTGTTTGACAGGCCGCCTTAATCAATGGATCATGAATCAGTCAAGGCATTCAGTCAATCAAACCATCCGCTGGCAGGTGGAGAGGAGGGGTCTGGCGTGGCAAAGGGATCCAGTCAGATGGGTCTCGTTTAGCATCGGAGAGAGGGGGGTGGCTAGTCTCACACGGACTCCCTGAAATCTGAACATATGGTCCGGGCTCGGCGAACCGGTAAGAGTAGCCGTGGGGAAGGGAAACGCTACTGATCTCAAATGCGATCTTTCCCGAGTCGCTAATAAATTATTTTTTTTCTCCGGCAGGGATGAAGAGGCTTTCAAGTGATGACAGGATATGGATGGGGAAAGATACGGGCAATGAACAGCAGCAACAGCAACTGGAGGGGGGGCCGACGGCGCTGCTCGTTTATTATTGTTAAGACTACCTTATGTCCTGTAGAACGCGGTGAGCATCTTCAGACAAGGTGATGGTGTTGCTGCTCCCTCCTGCAGCAACCGCTGGCTTGACATTTCATCCATTTTTTTGGGTTTTTATTTTTATTTGCTTGCCTTCCTTTTTTACCCATTGCACTCCGGGAACAGATGGGATGCACCTGAGAGGTGTTTTGAGAAAAGAAGAGAGGTAGAGAGAGGTATCGTACCCTACACTCAGAGGGGGGGGGGGATAGGTTGGCAGATTGATGGCCAAGAAAGTACCAATGTTTTAACTGTTCACCCCGTACCCTACCGTACCTCCTGCTCATTGGGATTGTATCAAAGCTCGCACCAAAATAACAGGGAGTTGATCGTCGGGGCGGGTGGCCTGAGCCGGCCGTAACTTAACCTGTGCACGGCGCTTTGTTTCTGTTTATCTTGATCTTCCTCTCTCCATCCATTCACTCTTTGTCCAATTTATTTATGGAGGGTTTATTTATTTATTTGAACTTGTATTTGAATCTCATTTGGCAGCCCATCACCCTTCTTCCTGCTTTGGTCCTTTGGTTGGTGCTGGGCCTGACTGGCGCTCCCGTCTCAGTCTTGCCGTCAATCCCTTTGCTTCCCTCACTCGCTCACCACTCGTTCTTCCTTTCTAACCATTTTTTTTTTTTGCCCCTTGTACCCCTCCCTCCCCCATACCTCGCTACCTATTTTCCCTACTTACGCCCTGCTGCTGGCTACTAGTCGAGCACTACTGCCGCTGCCCTTCGGCGCTGTTGTTGCCTGGCCTTCTGCCAACTCTTCACCTCCCCCCCCCCCCACCACCACCACCATACACTACCTCGACTACTACTACCAGTGCTACTACCCTACCATTATTACTTACCACCACCCTCACCACCACCACCACCACCACCTCTCACTTCTACCACACCTACTTATCGTCACTTCCCCTCCTTCACTCCTCTTTCTTTATTCACGATAACGGTACTTTCACACCTGGAAGCTGGAAATCTTTCCACTTTGTTTCAATTAAAGAAATCATTTAATAAACTTTTTTTCCTTCTTACTGCCGGTATCCTACCACGTTCCCTGGATTTGAGCCTCCTCAACAACTGGGCAACCCTAGTTTTCTCGGGCTGCTGCAGCCCTTCGGCTTTCGTTCAGGTTGAGCGTGATGGCAGTAGCGAGGCATCAATAGACTAACGCCCAGCCCAGCCAGCCGATCAAAGGAAAAAAGGAAAAAAGGAAAATAAAAAAACGGAACCCCACGACATAAACCTCAGGGAGTACTGATCTGTTTACCCCGTGCCACTGTGCACCTCTTCCCACTTCTTTTGGAGAGAACGGATCCTCTCTCGGTCGCAGCTTTGGAGGTCATTCTTAACCCTGGTCTCTATTTCACCCATTGAATTGGGCCAACTCACGACATTGTACCCTGTTATCCAGTAATTCCGGAGGCTTTTTGCTTAGATGTCGAGTTGGTTAGAAATGGATTTAGGGAAGAGGGTGGAGGGTTCTGGTGGAGATTATTGGGTTGATGATCCGGTGTATGGACTGAGTCGATTAGCGAATCGAAAAATAGGCGATCCTACCGATCTGTCGTTACTGACGGGACAGCAATTATACATTCTCCGCGCAATAGCGCTTGCCGCAGCTACAATATCTCTCTCGACGGGGGTGATAGTAGGATGGTGGTTTGTGCGTATGAAGCGGAGTTTTAGACACCAGTATGCGCCCCGCTTCGGACCCACTTTGTCCTTAACTTGTGTCACTTCGGTATTGGGAAACCTTGGGGACGAATGCTGACAATCGATTCACAGTCTCATCATGTTGTTGATCTTTTCGGATTTTTTCAAGGCGAGTTGGCAGTTGATATACCCAGCGGTAGTGTTTACGAGAGGAGCGGTTGCGAGCGAATCCAAGTTTTGTCAGGCTGCCGGATTTTTCATGTCAATGGGAATAGAAGCTTCGGGTGCGTCATACAAGGATGGCAGTGTGGTTTATCGGTAGCCTTTTTTTAAGATCTCAGTCTGACATTTCAGTAGATTTTGCGGTTTTAGTGATAGCGGTGCACAGTGCACTCTATATTTTTCGACCTGGGCTTACAGCCATTGGTGAAGGAGGGCTATTTCGTTACCGCCATTCGGTATACGTTGCTTGGGTGGCATTTTCGATACTAATGCCATCACTCGCATACATTAATTCTGCTCCAGCGTACAGTGCCCAGGGCACATTTTGTTACCTTCCCGTGCGCCCTGTATGGTACCGCATGGCGTTGGCATGGGTTCCCCGATACATCATCCTTGTAACCATCCTTATCCTCTATGCATCGATATACATTTACGTCCGCATGAAGTTTCGGACCTTCCGGAGTCATGTTGGAGCTAGCACCCTAGAAATGGACACGATTGATTTGGCAATCCCAGAGCCACCAAAAGATGAGGGGGGTCTTCCACAATTGGACGACCACGGATTAATACCAACATTGCCTGCCCCAGACAGTCGACAGGCATCAAACGCATCAGACCAGCCATTTGCGAAGCTGATGATGCCCCAGACCATCGCCGAGAAACTCAATTTCCCACCACCATGTCAGTCAGAGCCCCGGCCCTGGGCATATGATGGGGCCTCATCGCCATCGCCATCGAGAAGGGGCTCCTTACCGGCATCGATAGCAAACCCGGAGGGAGGAACTGGTTCATCTAGTGAGATTTCACATGGTAAAAAGGTGAGGGGAGGGACGGCTGACGGAGCATCAGCAGAATTGAGGAGGAGACGGATAGCAATCAGTAGACAGTTGCGCCTACTGTTTATATACCCACTGGTCTACGCACTCATGTGGATCCCATCCCTTGTTAGCAACTTATTACAGTACCGAGACCAATTTGTCCGGGATCCGAATTTCCCGCTGGCTTGCATGGTGGCCTTCACAATACCTATCCAATGTGCTGTGGACTGTTGGTTATTCACCATACGGGAGAAGCCATGGAGGTACATTCCCGAGTCGAACGGCAAGTCCTTCTGGTCACGATACGGGTTCGTCAAGGGGGAAGGGTGCCACGGTGTTGATGGGAAGGATGGGGAGGGGTGGAAGAATAGGAAGAGCATGACGTTTGAGGCGAGAAAGGCATACGAGCGACGGGAGGAGGAGAGGAAGGAGGCAGCAGAGATGTGGCTACAACGACAGGATGAGAAAGGGCGATTAAGTTCTGGTTCTGCACCTTTGGTACCTGCGGAACCAAAGAAGGCGTACAGGAGTTGGTGGGATGGCTTCTCGGATGACCTGGATGAGATCGTGGAGGAGGCCAAGAATAGGCGAGCCTCGCAGGATCTTCTCGGCCACGCTGATGAACTGAGCAGTCTGGAAGCCGGAATGGGAGGGAGCAGATAGGATAACCATCTCACCCTCACCGCCATAAGATAACGGGACTCTGGCTCATCACCATCATTAAACCTCGCTAATCCTCCCTTGTGTGTTATATTACCTGTTTTTTTTTCTTTTTCCGGACGGCCTTGGATGTGCATATTTTCCCTTGATTTTTTTTCTCTTTTCCCTTTTCTCTCGTTGGTGTTATCTCTTACGGCTTATGAGCATGGGATCCACGGTTCTCCTTTTTTTTCCCTTTCCAATTTTCTTCTTTACCAGTCCCAAAAGTCTCCTTATACCAGGATATATTTTCTTAATCTCATAATCTCATCCTTCATGATCATCACCATATTTCCTACTACGGGCTTTATTTCGGTGGGCGGGGGTTTTCCTTTTTTTTTTTTGTTTCCTTTTTCGACTATCTGTAGCATTGGGTGGGTATTGGTATAAAAAGGCGATCGGCATTTCTGGGGTTTGGCTTTCTTCTTTAATTTCCTTACATTGTTTGATTCATTTATTTCCATTCTTACATAGCGGTTTTTTCTTCGCATTCTTCAACCTTAAATACCTTTTTTCTTTCCTTCAAATTTTCTTCGCTCCGAGAAAAGCCTGTACAAATGAAAAATATAAGGGACAGCAGCAGCAGCAACCCTGGTTTTGGATCTTTATTTTTTTTCCCTCTCACCTTGAAGGAGATATTGGTGGATTTGGCTTGGCGTGGGAAATTTATCTTTTTTTTTATATATAATTTTCATTCTAATACCAGTAATCAGGCTGGTTATGTCACGGCTCCGTCTTTTTCATTTGAGGAGTTTTTTCTTTTTACATTCAACTTTTTTCCTATTGCCGGTATATAAGCTACGGTTGTCTGTTCCCCTGGCCTGTTTTATAGGGCGGACGGACAGGTTGAGGCTATAGTCTACCGGTATTAGGACATGATCGAATCCGAATCCAAATCATGTTACATTATGCATGAGCCTTCTTACTTCTACACCAATGTATCGTATATGCCATACACTTGTAATCCGGGTCGGACGACGGCGGTGACTTTTAAGATTTTATAATGCCAGTGCCAATATAATATCTGTCGGTGGCCTTGGGGGGAAGAAGAAGGACCAAAGCTACGAAAGGCCTAAAAAATTATGACGGGGAAGAAAAAAGTCAAAATTCCACATTTATACACAATCCTCTCCTCTATCCAGTCCTATGATACCACAGATCTACGATATTATGATACCACATGGCCTCCCCCCATAGCCAAAGCAAGGACCTAAAACGCAGTGATTTAATGCGCAGACCTTTACCATACAACCACTCCATCACACGGCCAATCCCAAACCAAAACCACCAACACGACAAACCGTACCTTTTCAACACATACACACCCACCAACCCACCAACCCCCTCCCCTCCCCTCCCCTCCCTTCCCTTCCCAAAAGGAAGAACATCCTACAAGCACAGAGCATCGCGGCTACGCTCTCCAAACATGAATACTCGCTCGAGTACTCGTACAGCAACCGCACTGACCACACACACACACACACACACACACACACGCCATAAAAGCCAAGCGCTTCGAGTTACCGTGTGATACCATGCCTACCGTCCCGTACCTAACCCACCTACCCACCTACCGCGTAGTTGGCGACAGACAAGACAAGACAACCAGACAAATAAAATATTGTAGGTATGATAGAAAAGGTTGAGCCGACTCTCATGCTCTCTGGCTTTCTTTCCCTCTTTCACCCCAATCGCAACTGTATTACCGGTATTAGCACAAGTACCACAACATGTCACGGTACCCCCCCCCCCTTGTACGATATTATAACCAAAAAGAAAAAAAGAAAAACCACGGCCGATCCATCCTCTCGGTAACCCTTTCCGTACGTTTCACCATCTCTGATTTTTTGTTTTGCGGGAAGGGAAGGGGAAGGGGAAAGGGTCGGGATGATGATGATACCTGTCTGTTACAGTAATAATAACAATAACAATTATAAGCGATAAGGGTACCGTATGGTAGTGGGCTATTCGGTGGAATCGATAAAGTAGTACTTGTAGTTTGTCCGGGCTATGATGCCGTGTTATAGGAGAAGAAATATAAAGGGTGGGAAAGGCGGATGTGAAAAAAAGCTCCCCCTTTCCGTCTGTCTATCTGTCTCGATGGAGTTTTGAGAATGGGAGTTGGGTTGGGGGATTATTTATTTTATTTTTTGTTTTCGCTTGTGAGTATGATACTTGAAGGTTAGCATAGACTGTTAGCGCTGGGAGGTTTCTTTGTGCGTGTGTGAGTTAAGTGGTACTTGTATGGTATGGTAATTTATTCAATCCTGTGGTCCTCTCTTTCGGTTTATCTGGATCATCGGTAGGGCAACTAACTTGTTTTGATTTTTGGGGAAATGATTTGAGCGTGTTGTTGTGTGCATGATTACTTACTGTGCAGTACTGTGCAGGCATAAATCTGGTCTAGTCTACCGGTTACTGGTAATGGCATGCTAGTAAGGTAAGGTAAGGATGATCGAACAGGGGTATCACGCTATGCTACCGTACCGGTATCATAAAATGAGTTTTCATTTATTTATTTACTTATTCATCTATTCATTTGTTTACTTATGATACCCATTTATTGATTTATGCAAACACGGATCATGCGCCAACTTTTTTTCGTTCAAATCTTTTTTTTCTTCCCTCTTCTCTTCTAATCTTTTAAAAACTCCTTTTTTCATGCGTAGAGAGGATGGAGGAGAAGGAGACGCGGGGGATAGTCACACTACCCTTTTTCCTCAACAGAGACAAAAGAGAGAGAGAGGAGGGGAGGTGGCATGGATGGTGGTGGGAGAGAAAGATAGGGTGGAGATGATCCTATTGGTTCTCATATCATAGGCTGAATTATCTTTTGCTTCAGCCCTACTTCTCCCAGCGATTTGAGTCATTTCGCTTAACTTGAGTGGAGGGTTAGCATGCGGAGATGGGGATCTACATTCTGCCACGAGTGGGAATGGATGGGGCGCTAAGCCGCTTGGTGGGGTGGTTTGGCTTGCTTGCTGGCTGGCTGGCTGACTGACTTGTTTTACCCCCCCCTCCCCTTCCCCAGGGGGAAGGTGATGGGGGGAAGGGGGGGTACAGATAATAACTACTACTCGAGTACTTACTGGTCATGTGTGGACCTCCCCTCCCCTCCTCCTCGCCAGAACAAGAAGCTACCAATACCGGTACAAGTGCCATACAGATATCGGTTATGGTATCGTGTCATCTTGCTCGTGATTTTTTTATCCTACCTTGAGCACTTTTGTTTGTGCCTTTTTTTCTTTTTCTTTTTCTCACTCTTTTCCCTGCGAAAAAATATTCAGGTTTACCCCCCCCTCCTCGGTTCGATCGGTCGGTTCGAGGGGGCTTTTTCCCATAAACATAATTCGTTTGGTTTATTTAACTTTTTTTTTTTGTTCCCCCCGCGGTTGATGGTTGATGGTTGGTGGTGGTGGTAGAGGTGGGGCTAGCGCCTTAGGCAGAGTACGAGTTATAATACGGGTATGATACTCGTACTCGTACTTACTGTTGCTACTATAGCACAGCATAAATACCCGTAACAGTCCATGGTAAGGTATATTTGTGCCAGGGGGCCAGTACTGGTAACTCAGTGCTCGCAAGTTTCCTTCCTCCCTCGACCTGCATCATCATCATCATCATCAGCAAGGCAAAAGTCCTATCGATGTACCACTGGAGTGTGTGTGTGCGTCATTATCAAAATAAACTTACCCATACCCAGAACGCGGAACTCCGAGCACAACTTTCTTTGCTGTACGAGTACCTACGATATTTTTACCACAAGGGAGGCTCTCGGCATCACAAAGCGTCACTCGAGCGTCCGACTTGCATCCGGGCCCTCCGAATGGGGGAGGTGAGGTGCTGTCGTGGTCGCGGTGAGGGACAGAAGGGAAATTACTCGCGATCAGGGCTTTTCCATGCGGTAGTTAAAACCATTTTAGCGCTTGTTATGCAAGTTATGTACCTAGCTCTCAGCCTACTGTTTTGCTACTTGTATGTAGCCTTGCATTAAGTTACGGGTTGTGCAATTTAGGCGCGCGAGCCCGTATCAGGTAGTAAAGAGGCAATTCTAATAATAATGATAATAATAATAAGAGGCCCGAGGCCGGTTTTTTTATCGCAGGTTTCGGTTGAGAGTGGGAGAGAACGAGTTGTGAGCTGGCTGGCTGGCTGGCTCTTCGGCGTGGTTGTAAAAAAAGGTTTTGGGGTCCTGTGTTGCCTCGGGTTAGGTTGGGTCACATGATGAGGCTTAGACATCGCTTGCCGGCTGGCCGGATGGCTGGCTGGCAGATGTGACCTCATCGATCATTATGCAACAACACCCCGGAATAGAATTACGGGCGGAGATATATAAACCCAGAACTTTAGGATGGATGGATGGTGGCAGCATTGCGTACTGTAGGCGATGTCCTCGGTAACGGGAAGGGGACAACTCGCAAGGGTCCACGAACGTCGTACCCCCCGCACCCGCTCCGCCCCGGGCATTTTGGAGATTAGTCTACCGTACTGGCTCCTGGTGATATCATATCCACTTCGCTGGCCGATACCCGAAGAAAATTTATTTGAGATTTGCAGGTGTGAGCGAGTGATCCGTGATGAATATTGATGAGGGTGGGGGATGATGATCTGCAACTGCGAGGGCTGGGGTGTGTCGCCATAGCCGGTGAAGTTAAGTTATATACGAGCGGGTATTCTGTGCAAAAGAGGTATATACAGTTACACTAGCACCCCGCTAAGTTATCCCGGATCTCGATAATCCGGATACCTCGGCATCTCGTATGTATCTCAGTATATAAGTTCGGAATTTCTTTACACTGATCCAAGTCCTGGGCTGTGGTCCCGGATCGCTCCCTGCTTGTGCGGGGAAAAATTCTTCGGATTTTTTGCCGTCCGGGGTAGTGGGTGGGGTGTGAGTGTACTGTACGAGTAGGTACTACACCACTTTGGTTCTGGCAAAGCGTACTCGAGTAGAGTGAGATCTACTTAGCCCCCCTTGCCTTGCCTTCTTCTGCCCATGCTACGTTTGAAACACTTGGAACCTCTTCAGGCCATGGCTGTCTCTCCGCAGGGTTGAGATTCCGTTTCAATTTATCGAGACTATCGTACTACTACTACTGATACTGACAACAATCTTATCATTTCAATCATTGATCTTGAGTGAGCGTAGGGTAATGAGCTAGCTTGAAGTTGAAGTCTGGACTGAGATGATTAGCGGAGCGGGGAAAGCTTCTTTCTCTACATTAGATGGGTTTGTGTTTTCATTTTTTTGGCTTTTAAGATACTATAGGTGTGGGAGCAGATATTGTAAGGGATTAAACCCTTTTAAGATCAAAGAGGATTAAGTGGACCCACGGAAAGTTCCCCTTAACTCCCAATACATTGCAAACTATATACAGGTAGTAGTTGGCAGAGGCAGTGTAGGGCTGTGTCACGAATCGTGACTTAGAGAGGAAAATGGTTTCACATGGGTGCAGTTATGGGAAAAGGAGTACAATTGTTTTTTACCTGTTTTGAGTTATGGGTGGTTTTAGTTTGCATAGCAACCATGGCATTTTTCAGAAAAGAGGAAAAAGAGTTTTTTAATAGAGAAAGTGAAATAACTCAACAACTAATAGAGTAAATAGTATAGAAATATAAGATAAATAATGCCGGTTATTGTCAGCATCATTCTATGTAAATGGTTTTGTATTTTTACTAGTAGTCTCATCTCAAGTTTGCTTTTATCAGATATTTTAATGCAGGTTTATGGCGTCTTAAGCTATCTAAAATACATAGCTATTTATATATATTTTATAATAACTAAAGATTCTACACTTAAAAATATTTCAAAACCTGTTTACAAGGACATCTTGATGCAGGCTATCCTTCTATGTAAAAAAAGAATTTTATCCCATCTGCAAAAACAATCATTAATGACCCCCAATTGCTCCAATTTTAAAATTAAATATATTTCAAGAAGCTAGGAGGATACTCTACCATATACTAAAGACTCAGGGCCATTTAGCCAGTTTTGTGGTTGTCAGCAATTGTTGCCTTTTTCGCATAAATGCACCCACATGACTAATAATTATTAGTTATTGGTATGTTATATTTCACACTATGGTTCCGGAAGACTAGACTCTACCCCAATTTTCAGTCAAAAAGTGTGACGGCTTGGCTGCAACGCCGAGTGTAACGCCTTGAAATTATTATGCCCTAAAATATAATTTAACCAACCCTAATTTAAAAACTCACTAAATATAATATAATATATGTTTTATAATATGATATGATTGAAAGAAATAAGAGGTATCATATAAAAGAAGAGATTGATAATAATTGTTATTCAATTGAATTAGTCTACATGAACTTGAGCCTCTGAAATATGTCTATGTGATGAGTATCTTGTATAAACATGTCTTTTGAAGTCCTCAGAACCATATACAATATGATTCCTATAGGCATCCATCATGTTTAAGGTTCGCTGGTAGTATTTCCAAATGAGTTGGTTCGAAATTTGTGCTAGTGCTTCAGGTACTGTCCGAACCAGAGCAGAATATGAAGATTCACAGTGTGCTTTATTGTATAACTTTGGAGGCCCCCAAAAGTATTCAATAAAGTTAAGTTCACAATAGAATACAGGATAAAAGATCACCTGATGTTCAGCTGCCTCCAAGGCTTCCTGCAACTGACACTTCTGACCCTGAAAGTCTGGCTGTGATGATAGCAGTGCCCTTGCACAACAAGAAGCATTGGTTGCATACCTGCAAGCTGGGTTTGGTTTCCGTTCACCTGGTTTCTTTCTTTCCAGGAAGTGAACATTGGGTCAGATGTTTGAAGCCTACTGGCCACAGACCCTGTTCCTGAAGAACAATTCGTAATCCTTTCAGATGCCCATCGGGAAGCATCATGGGCTGCTGCTGGATAATATGCCGATTCTCAAGATGTGTATAGTAACTATTTCTCATAGGAACAGAATTCTTTCCTCCCGGACCAAGGTTTATATTACCAACTAGTAGGGCATCTGATCCATACTTCTGATGAATTTTGGCATTATCAAAAGCCCATAATCCTTGACAACCTGGGAACGCAGTTTCAAATGCTGGAATAGCCTTCTCCTGAAGCTGCGATAATAATAACTCACTTGTTCACCAGACCTCACCTCCGCACTTCAAAGTCTCACATACTGCTCCACCAGCTAGTCGACCTACAGGTGCTAGAAGGTCAGATATGTGTAAACCTTGACCTCGACCTTTCTTTCGGATTGGTGTATTATCCTCATGGATCCAGATTTTCCTGCGGCGATTGTTCGAATTGAAGGTGCATTCATCATGCGTTATAAAGACAATTGGCCAAACACCTGTTACTAGAGGCTTTGAAACAACTTCAAGATCTGCATCCCATCCCCTCATAAGAGGCTCCAAGGACTGCATTTGTGGAAGGAAAATATTGTCCCTGTATTCCCTCACCTCTTGCGACTCGTGACCGTCTCTGTAAACCCCCTTTTTCACCTCTTTCCAGTTCCATCCCACTTCCAGCAGCCAAGCCCATGCTGAGCGACTACTTAGTGCCCTTTTGATCCTTCGATGAATACCAGCAATTGAAATCATTGCCAACTCATTGCTCTCAGCAGGACTCTCATCATCGATACTAAAGGTTTGGCTTCAATAACCTGTAATTGTATTTGCAAGCCCTGCTGAATCCATTGCTATTTAAAAGAATAATTAGTCTTTGTTAGGCATGTCAGAAGGCTTAGCCTTCCTTTAAGCGAATAAAGACCTATAGTTACCCTACCTTAGGAATCTGAGTTCTAAAAAGACAAGCCAACACCCCCCTTCCGCACCAGCGTTGGGACGGCACCACACCAGCAGACGCCGCCGGAGTTGCGTCCCCTCACCAAAGACATGGTCATTGGAACCCTCCTCGTAACCCCATATACGTCACGGCCGTCTGTCCGACCGGATCCTGTTTGCAGGATATATGAGGAAAGACTCTTGGCGAGCTTATGCAGGTGGTTCGAGCCAAATCGGTCGACATCACATAAAGTTACTAAGCACTAAAGACGAAGGTCATGAAAGTAGTCACTAAGTAACAGGAGGTTTTTACGAATAATGGTTAAGCAACACATTCTATACTCTACGCTCTCGCGATGGAAATCACAGAAGTGAATGGTGTTGTTGGATGAGGTAGTCTGAGAAATCAAGCATAACCGCACTCTCATATTTCATTAGTATTCTTCAGATACTGACGGAACCATACGATAACGATATAACTATGAAGAGATAATCGCAATTGGTGCGATTATCCAGACAAGTCTATCTTATACCTTGCAGCTGTCAAGTGTAGGATTCATCTGCAATGCTGAGAGGTTCGATAACAAAGCTGACCCCTTTGTTGGTTCGATAATGGAGACCATTCTGTGTATGCAATGGTAAGCAAGACTCTATGCCGACAAAGATGGATCGTGACCAATGGACTGATGTGTGGGAGCACCGTCAGGAAAATTCATGGTGTTGCGATTTGGAAGTTGAGTGAGATAACAGAATTGTTAGGGTCAAATGATGTTCGCACTTTCAGAAGAAGCTGGAGTTTGTTAGTTGGTACTTAGTTAGTATGAGAACTAGATGTAGCCCGCGACCACTCAGACGCGGTATATAAATATCGAGGTGCCTCCCGAGCTATTTGAACATCATCAAGCAACGGAGAAGAGATCTTATCAATATAAGTTTTACGCTAGAAAAATCTTTTATCATTCTACCTACCTATATCCAGATCATTGAAGTCTTTCTAGACAATCTCTGTCTACGATTAAGATTATCGGCCTGAGTTATCTCACAAGACTTTGAGATAGGCTCCCGCCTAACACCTTCCCAACTGCCCATATCGTTGCAACCCTTTCCTGACAGATCATACAGCCTTGAAGTAGGCCCTCGGCAGCAACTATCTTCACCTTGTTGTCCTCAATATTGGTAAGCTTTGCTTCTAATGTCTCTTAGCTATGATAGTGTTGGTAGTTTTTTTTTTTTTGGATTTGTACTAACCTTCAATATGTCTTCAAAGGGCCGATTTATTGATACATTGAGTGGCTGCATGATCCCAGTGCACCCCGCTAGTATCACACTTACTGTGATATTCTGAGCCTTGAAGGTATCAAGAACTTCTTCTGTCTTGTGCCCGGCAAAGAGGTCAAGTGTGAGCAGTGTTGGCTAATAATTCAACACAGGAATCAGTTGAGTCTCGAGTTATTTAACTATATTGGTTGAATTGGCATAAGCGGTAGGATTACACTTTACCACTACTCTCAGATCGTAGAGCTGATACTCTGTCACAATTGATGGTCAGATTCCTTTCTCACTAAAAAAGATAAGAGGTGCGATTTGAGGAATACCATCAGTGAATATTGTAAGTTGAGTAGTCCCTTGCCTTTTGTCCCAACTTGATCTTGTTGACTGAAGCCAAATAGTTTTATCCGCAATAGTATAGTATGTCTGCCTCTCCAAATACTCGAATGAAAGAGGTGTCTGATCCATATTACATATGTTTTACAAATGATTCCTCCCAACTGCCCCGTCCCTATCACTTAGGCATAGCTGATCCCCCTCCGGCAGCTGTGAATTTCCAATTGTACCGCATCCTGGTAAATATAAAATTCCCAAAGTCCCATGGAAGTTGACTTGCAATATTGATTACAGTTCTTAAACTAATTTGATACCAGGTCAAAAAGTTACGAAACAATCCATAAGAGCAGCGAAACTCCTTAGTATTCTTCTCTAGATTAAGCTTAGCAAATAGTTCCTTTCTTGCTCTCCGGAATCACTCTCACCTCACCTGTTTTCCTAGTGCTCCTCGCTCCCATAACTAGAGAAATAGCTCTTGCTCTATCTCCTCCTACTACCACCCTCACCCGCCTTCTACCACTGGTCACTGCTCCCTTTGTTGGGCTCGATACTGAGAGCTCAATTCCAGGTCACGAAAGAAAAAGAAAGTGATTGAGGTAAAATCACTTCTGTCAATGGAAAAATGATTGCATGAAAGGAAAAGATAAAGAAAGAAAGAAAAGTCACAGTTCCATTCTAAAACAAAGCTCTTGCCTGAGGTTGTCATTATTCACCACCTATCTATCTATCTAACCACCACTCCTTATCAACTCTCATACCCCTGCCCAAACTATGTAATTCTAAGCTAGCCTATTCCGTGCACTATACTAAATACCTATAGACAGGTAAATAAGGGTACTATCTATCCGTAGTGTGTTATAGACATAAACACAATTCTATATGCCACAGTACTTGCCCTCTTTTTCTTCTCACGCTTCCGCTCCCCTCTTTCCCCCCCCCTACATTTTTCAACACCACGTCGTTCTGTGCACGATCTCCTCTCCCATACTTTTCGTCCTCATTGTTGGGCCTCACGTCCCCACCCTCACCTCCAGACATGGCCTCCCATCAGGGCGGCCCCTCGAGAATCGGCACTCCTGCCCCTCTCTCTCCCCTCCCAACCACTGGGAATCTCGACCATCTGGTCTCGCTTTTCCACCAGACTGCTGCTGACCTTGGGCTTCCCGCTGCGGGTTTCCCCCCCATCACTCCTGCGAGTATTTCCTCCCTCTCCATCGGGGAACAAATGCTCCTCCCTTTTCTTTGCACCTCCCTTCAATCGAGCGTCCACATCGCGACGGCCCTTGAGAGCCTCTCGACTGAAATCCACGACTTATCCTCCCAAGTTGCCAACCTGGACTTCTCCCCGCAACCCCCAAACCTCGCCCCACTCCAGGCATCTCTCCGTGACATTGCCTCCCGCCTTCCTTCAACCGCTCAGGCCTCTTTCCCTTCCCAACGCCCTAGCGCCCCACAACAGGCCACACACCCCCCTACTGGGTCTCGTCCCACCCCCACCGGCAACGCCAACCCCTCTCGCCAAGAGAAAGGGAAAGAAAGAGCTCCTCCGGCTCCACCCCCGCCGCCGGCCAACACGGTCTGGCCCTCCCCCTCAGCTGACCCGGATCTCCCGAGATACGACATGTCAACTTCCCCTCCCACACTATATGGCAACCCTGAGGCGTTTGCCAAGAAATACCCCCACACCTGGGAGGCGGAAGAGTTCGCCAAGGGTAAATACCCCCCCGGCCCTTCTTGGACCCCCGGCCCTTCTTGGACCCCCGGCCATCTGGACCCCGGCTGGCGTCCCCCCACCACCATGGCCCCCAAGGCCACCCTGTTAGGCATACCGGAAGGCTTAGCCTTCCATTAGTGACTAAAGACCTATAGTTACCCTACCTTAGGATTCTGAGTTCAAAAGGACAAGCCAACACCCCCCTCCCGCACCAGCGTTGGGACAGCGCTACATCGGCAGACGCCGCCGTAGTTGCGTCCCCTCACCAAAGACATGGTCATTGGAAGCCCTCCTCGTAACCCCGTATACGTCGCGGCCGTCCGTCCGACCGGATCCCGTTCGCAGGATATATGAGGGAAGACCTTTGGCGAGCTTATGCAAGTGGTTCGAGCCAAATCGGTCGACGTCGCAT
>Ga0307509_10000394_pt1 | contig 73213 bp, 60 predicted proteins | sample 10_EM_MG_FD_202245 | JGI IMG/M metagenome (GOLD analysis project Ga0307509, IMG submission 202245) | Populus trichocarpa ectomycorrhiza microbial communities from riparian zone in the Pacific Northwest, United States - 10_EM | ecosystem: Host-associated > Plants > Roots > Unclassified | place...
AAAACAGATGAATGGAGCTTAAACTCTGACGGCATTGAAGTGAAACTAGTATGAACTAGGAAGTACAGTCGTACTCAAGAAGATAGAGAGTACATATCCGAAAGTATAAGTTCAATAATGCGCAGCTTAGCAATTGTGAAAGCAAAAGGAAGATGAAGCAAGCGAACAAGAGTAAAAGAAGAACTACTCCTGTACGGCGGATAAAACTAAGTCCAACAATGGTCAGGAGTGACACCCCATGACCGCTTGCGTCACCCCCTGTCCCCTTTCAATATCTACGCCCCTCTTCTTTCCCCCCCTCTCTTCTCTTCCTTCTTTCTCTCTTAACCTTCTTCTCTTTGCTCAACTAGTAATACAAGTTGTTCGCTTACTCTGGAGACCGCTCTCCTTCTGGACTCGTGATACCGCTCGCTTCCACACATACACTTCCGATACCTCTCAACAATAACAAATTAACAAAGGCTATTAGTCGGTAATGCAAGTGTGGAAACTGGGGATAGAGAATATAGTACCACCGTGTCTGCCTGGTTGAGTGCGCCACTGTGGGTAGAGGGGAATTAGTGAGTGTGCCCCAGTTTTGCCTTTCACGGAACTCTCATCATGAGTAGTCACTCGGGGTTCCCAATTTCTTGTTTCGAAGCAAATACCTACCCTACCTACCGTAAAAACTCGAATAGAAGAAAAATATGCTAGGACGTTGGAATTTCCCTTCTGAGCTACGTGAGGGGGAAACACCGCAAAGTCAGCCCCCAGTTGAGACAAAAGAAAAGGAATATACAAGGCGCCTTACTAGGAGAGGCAACTCCAACGTCCTAGTACATTTTTCTTCTATTCGAGTTTTTACGGTACCTCAGAGGCGCACCAGACCTATGCTCACCCCTGCACACTGGTTACATGTTACCTCTAACTCTGTATCGTACCTCCATTTCACTAGACAAGCATTATGACCGTAACACGATTCCTTTTACCCATCAACTAGCCCTAAGTTAAAAAACCTGGCACTATCTTCCCCACCCCAATATCCGTATCCTATTAACTCCCAGATCCTCCCACGCTAGGTTGCGGGTCACACCTCTCTTTTCACATCCGCTGCTGAAAACAAAATCACGGCTGACTTCTTTCCCACTCAACAATAAGGGCTGAGCGCCCCTCGCCATATGGGTAGCATATCGACTGAATCTACCCGACAATCTCGGACCCCTCTCCAATTACGCAATTTGATAACTGTGTTTAATGCGAAAACCTGGCTTTCACGCTATGCCCTTGAAAACTGCACCTCAAGGCCCCAAGAATCGTATCCCCCCGTCGATTCAGTGGAGTTCGTCTATCGGGTGGAGCCTTCCCCCCCCCTTTCTTGCCTCATAGGATTGGAAATAACTTGTCGATCGCAAGCTGGTGCAGATGTCAGCAGACCACGTTCACATTTTCCACGTTGCTGCAGCTCCCAAGCGGCAGGCTGCAACCTTTCGATTGAGAATGAGTGGTATCTGCTTCTTGCAGGGTCTGGGCCATCACTTTGCATTCAGGGCCTCACACTCGAGCTGGATAGAGCGGTAGTGGCTCAGCTTGAGGGAAAGATCAACTACCGGTATCTATCCGGAGCATAAGCCACATTAGCCAGGCCGCATTGGGTGACTAATGCCATACCTTTATGATCCTACTGAGGTGGATGAAACAAGACAAAATAGACACAAAAAGATTGTGAAATTCAGAAACGAGCGAATGGATAGGCATGGCTGTGATTGATAGGTTAAGTTGGGGGGGGGGGGCTAGCAGGTAATCTATTGTTCATAAGTGCCAACTAGACAATATTTGCTCAATACATGCATAAATTCGCCTGAAGCCTCGAATGAAACCAGAAAAGAAGTCCCCATATAATGCAACTCCAATTTATCAAACAATGAGCAATAATAAAAACCCCGATTTCGCATCCCGCATCCACAACATCGCCAAAAGGGGTGGAAACCGGGGGGCTGGTGGATCCTCCTCGACAAGCTAGGGAATTCTAGCTTTCAGAGCACCTACAGGAGGTTATTGAAAGTCACCACTCCCCCTTGGCTCGACTATTGTTGGTTTTGTAGGGCTGTTCTTAGTGGTTGAGAGTGGGGCTGCCTCCTGGCTACTAGCAGAAGCCCTCGCAGTAGGGGTCTTCTCCGGGACTGGAGCAGCTTTAGACGAAATTACGGTGGTTTTGGTGACTAGCTTCTTGGGTATACCAGTTCCTATGGGTCCTGCCGTTCCAGTGCCCACAGGAAGAGCTGCAGTTCCGGTGGCAACTGGTGGCACTGGACTTATACCGCCGATGAGGGCTTGTAACTCCTGAACACTTCCAGCGTTCATTCTGCGTGCGGCATCCTCTGCTGTTGTGCAAGTGACTGACGTTCCGACTTTATTGACTAATGGTAGCGAGAAACATTGTGACCCACCCGCGCAAGCAGTAGTGAGGAACTCCCCTCCGACACATTGGGCAAGATACTTTTGCACACAAGAGATCTGGCCCGCATCACAGGGTGAATTCGGCTTCAGTTGGTTGAATTGCTGGTTTTCCGTGATTGCCAATTGAACGTTTCCCTCGATCCTGGCCGCCTGAGCGATGGGAGAGGCGTAAACGGTGCCGCAAGCAGCGAGAAGAGAGGTAGCAAGGAGCACGTATAGCATTTCGATGGGTTTCAGAAATGTGAGAGAAGGTTGAAGCGCCTACTAAAAAGTTGTGCGAGGATATATACGACCTGTCGTAGGAAAACCGATATACAAGGGAGTAAAGGAATGCGGTGGAAAGTGAGGTGCTATTGATCAACAATAAGCACTAGTATTTGTTAAAGAGCGGATGGGTGAATAGCCTGAACTGGCGGAAGAAACGAGGCGGAATGAAGCAGAAAGAACAGACTTATATATTTCACGCGGCGCCTCCTCTCACGGCTTCTAAGAGTACGTACAGCATAAAGCTTGAGCGCCTCCTCATGCTGTAAGACCCGACACGACCACCTCCCCGTGTCCTTGGAGAGAGGAAGATCAAACAACTACATCATGCATCTCATCGCAAGAAGTGTTAAGTGGAGAGAAAGCGCGGGGACGCCCTGGATTGCTCGTGCGACAATGCGTTTCTCTTTGTCTGAGAGGTAAGCAGAAGAAGGTCTTAGGCGCGACTGTACCCTAGTTACTAAGAATGGTAACAATGGTGATACTTTTTAGGTTCTGCAGCAGTCATCCCTTGCTCCGACGGATATAAAACGAGAAATCCCCACCTGGTACTATGATAGTACCGTATCATACTTTGCACGAGGTAGGTTCAAGTTTTGCTATTGTTTTCAAACTACAGTAGGTCTCACGCCCCCCGGGGGGCAACCGAGGGATAAAGTTTGATTCCGCGTTGGTGCGGGGCTAGGGAGTATCCCACATACCAAACGATCTATGCTTAGGGGGTAGTCAGGCACCCAAGCACCAGGCAGATGTGACAGTACTACTTGTAGTACCCCTGGGACGGAAGAAACTTTCAAACTTGGGCCTGGTCCGTGCACCTTCTCTTTTCTGAGTGACGTGAAACTATTCAGGAGAGGTTCTCGCCACAAAGTGGCTGTGTTGCGCTTCCCCCACCAATCAAGTTTCTCTAAGCTTGGTGAGACTTAGGTCACTGGTTTAACGCCACCTTTTCCAGGGTGTAAGGGTAAGTGATCGGAAAGAAAATCTTCTGTTTCCTGGTCAGTTTTTACCTCATGTTGGACCTGGATCCTAGTTGGCTCTCCAGGATCTCGTGGTTGGGATTGGTCAAATCATCGGTTTTCCGATTACCCTTTGCCCCAGGCTGGCTCAATGGATAGTTCTGGACAGTTCAATTCGATACCTGTGTTAGTCCTAGGCTTGATGAATTAGATGATCATTCCCCAATCTGGCCGTGATGTATGGAAGTCTTAGGGTCCGTTTGACATGCCACCATATAGGTTGGAGAGGTGCCATCTTTCTTGAAAATACCCCAATATCTTGAATAATCCGCTAATTCCGCTCTCAAAGACAAAGCTCCGAAGAAGGGCTGCAACCCTCCCCTACGCTGCGAGAACCCGGCAAAGCGAGGAGGGCATATGCACGATACTCCATTCGGGTTTAGCCTGGAGAGCTAGAGATGAATAAACTTCCTGTTGATGAGAGAATAGAGTTTAGTTTAATGGTGTAAAGAACTGGAAAAACTGAGTATGTCATGACAGAGAATCCATACTTTAAACTTTTAATGTGATTAGAAATATTCAGGCCCTCTTTGCTTGAACCGGGATACAGCCTGTCTTCAAAACCATGTTTGGCCGAGCCTATGGTGTTATGAGGACCAGATTTTGCTTGCATTCGGGGAAATATCATACCACGAGGAATATTGACCATGGTTGACTGAGAAGGCTACAACTAAGCATGGACATTCTAACCCAATCTGCATAAGTGTTACCCTCCTGCTTGCTTCACAGGGTGCAACGTAAGGAGAGATTGTAGCGTTTTCCTTACTCAGTAAAGCTTGAGCGTGCTGAATGGGCTGGCTCCTATTAGCTCACATTCACAATTCGGGTATTGGCCGTGTGGTACACGCAGGCGCGCTCGTTGCCTACTGTAATACAGTTCGCAGCGGGGGGGGCCAAAATAAGTTCACATCTCCCCCGTAGGTACTGTGTTGGGGCTTACTAAGCATCTGAACTGATTATTGCCGGGTACTGCACAAGTATTAGACTATCATACCGGTACCGGTACCGGTACTCGGGTAGTTGGGTCAGGGTTCATCGTTTCTCAAAGCATGGAGGGTGGCAGAAGGGCCCAAGCATCCGTTCCTAACTATGATTGGTCTAATCCGTCTTGTATTACTACTAAATTCGGCATCTGCATCAGGTACCGGGCGGCCTAATTTTTTTCCCACCTCTCACCACTGCGTGTTCGTACGATGACAACGGATTACTGCAGGTATTACCCCTAGCGAATCGCTGCAAAACCCATACTCACTTGCAGATATCGTGACAACCAAGCCCAGGAGAAGCAGTGCTATTCCAGACAACTGGCTAACTTCAGCGACCCGCGAAACTAACCTAAGAAATCAAGGGCTAGATCCACCGCTAGCTATAGATCGCGTCCCAACATAGCAAAGAATATAATTATTAGTGATTACAAAACATCCGATGCGATGTTCATGGCAAGATCTGTAAGATGCGCAAAGGGGGTACCGGCGCTGGTGCTCCTGCTCAGCACTGATAATAGTCCTTTCCTCTCTCCCACATGTTGTTTCCGGGCGGGTTTGAACACATGGCCAATTCTCCGATTGCACACACCCACATATATACGCTCCAGGTGCCATAACATCCCATCCCATACTTTCAGTTTCCCTCCCTCTATTAAGCCAACCCCACCGACAAACAACACAAACCTAGAGAGGCGAGGGAAGTGAGACGGGGGAGGAAGTGGCCAAACAGAGAACACAGCAAAAGAACAGCAATTGCAGAACAACGTCGTGGCGCTTCGGATTGGAAATATTTGCAAAAAATGAGTAGTAGACTTGACAGGTCAGATATGTTTGGCTAAGCTTTTCCCCTTGCTAAGTTTGAAGTTAGTTCGATCGGACACGAGGGGGTTGAAGAAGTATTGCCCCTAGTCGTTGGCTTACTTATTCCCAACCCGGCAACAACCCTTACAACCCCTCAGGACATACCGGTGGCTATGAGTTCCCTTTTCTTGCACTGGAGTATTAATTTCAGAGGTGAAGAGTGATGCGAAATAGTAGGCGTTGCTCTGTAGCATGTATTGCTCCTACCTCTAGGTACGTATCTAGTAACTTCTAGCACTTTGTGTGGTGATTCACCAAGACTCTTTTTTCCGTGCCAGTTGATAATCGACACGAGAAGCAGATTTGGATCGATGGGGGTGCACAATTGCACCCGAGCTTGATAATTCTTTGGCTATCCTTTGAAATCGGTGCCGTTTAAGAGGATGGCCCCGATTTCATGTGATGCCAGCCTGGAGGCCAATGATTTGCATATCGACGAGCCCTTGTTTCTGCCGAAGAAAGGAAGAGACAAGGAGGAAGAAAAAAGGTTTCCCCCCGTATATACCTCATGCATTACCTCAAGCAAGTCAATCAAACTGTGGGGTCCTCAGCTTATTCCCCACTAATATTTCTAAACACCACGATATCTCCAAAGGTGTTCGGTTTCGAACTCGACAGGAATCGGACACTACTCGTTCTCCAAGCATGATCCGCTTCTCCAATCCGTGTCAGCCATGAACGGAGTGTCATTTTTTTTATTCCTCTTTATTTTTTTCCCCCTTCCGTAGTGGCGGTGATTATGATGATGTACATGGAATATACTGGATAGTGTGCTCAGCTTAAAATTTCCCCTCTTTCAGATCCGGATCTCCAAGTTTGAACATACCGCAGATCCCGCTACTCGTGGAACTCAATACATCATACCTCATAGCGGCTCACAAGCAGTCAAGCAATCAAGCACTCAAGCGAATACAGGGGAGTTCGTACCAAAACCCGACAAATGGTATTGGGGAACCAAGCCTGTCGTCCCTTTTTTATCAGCTGTACTATGATATTGGGATACGATATGGGTAGAGTACAACATGCTCGCTCAAATCAAGCAAGAAAAAAAAAGGGCCCAGTACTCTTTGTATCTTAAAGGATTAGATAGAGCAAGGCTGCTAAGGCTAAATGGATACAGTGCCGGTCCACTACAAGTATGGCTCCTGGATATGAGTCGAAGGATATGGTCGTCGCCGTGATCAAAATCAACTGTGCGCAGGGTAAGACACATTGGGCCATCGCTGAACGATCGGCTAGATCAAGGAGGGCAAAAAGTAAGTTTCTCATGGCACCAGCATTGTACCGGTACAGTACGGTACTGTACAGCACAGCAAGAAGCATGAGGCTCTTTCTTCACCCCCCTCACCTACCACAGACGGAACGAGGTCTCCATCCTCCCTCCAACCCTCACTTCTCTTTTCTCCTGGCAGAAAGCCCTCGAATCCACACAACACGTACGACATGGTACGTACCGTTACCTTAACTATAGTCACCGATCCTCCCCATTACCCCACCCGAAAGAGCAACACAAACACAACACGCTAGAGCAAAGTAGATTCCGATATCGTGCCAACCGATGCCAACATGACACTGACTCGAGTACGCTAGACCCCCAATTCAAACTCCGAATGGAAGACCGACAAGTCAACGTTGTCTCGTCTTGTCTGCTGTTTTAAATAAAAAAATATGAATCATGAATAATATCGAGATAAAATAAATTGCCGGTATCCAGTGGGCAGCCCGATCCCAGGCATCGGGAGGCTGCGCGAGAGATTTCCCTTCCGCTTCGCAAATGAACCGTAGAGTGTGCTTGAGCGTAATCCAGTGCAAGAGAACCGTCCGTCATACTATACTGCCACAATCAGCAATAACAGTCCCTTCAGGGACAAACAAATACCAGTACCGCTATTTCACACACAATTGCCTGGGCATAGTATACCACCCACTCATCGCCCCCGCCCTCCGCCACTCCCCCCCCCCCCCCTTCCCCCTTCTCGCTGTTCCTATAAAAGAGGGGCAGTTCGGGGAAGAAGGGGGGAAGAGAAAGGAAAAAAAAAGTCAGCAATCCTCGGTTCGCTCGCCAACCTTTGAACCAAATCGAACTTAAGGAAGTGCAGAGAGGGGGAAAAAAATATAAAAAATAAGAGGCATCAACCCTTCCCAAACCCCACTTTCTGCTTTCTGCATGGTCGTAGACCCACTAACCCCAATTCATCGTCACCTCAATAGAATCGTCCTAAGCCAAACTCTTCCAACCGATTCTATCCCCTTCAAACCCAGCGGGCCAGATATGCAAAAATCAGGCCGAGGCGGAAGGGGGGGGCCCGTGAAGGAACCGACAGAAATTATCTCCGAAGCCTGGACAAAACCAATTATAGAACTACGCCCTGCGACCAAAGAATGGGAGGTCCCTCCTCCACGAACTTATCCAATTCCCTTCTGGGTGGAACAACTCAGTATTGTGCTTCCAAAATGGATGTTCGACGCCCGGGGGAACCTCCTAGACGACCTGAGGTTCGACGATTACGGTCGAGGCTACACTTGTGATATTTACGAAGTATTCTGGGACGGAACCCAGTCTACAGCACCACGATCCGCCGGCTTCTCCGGATTTGCCGGCGGTGGCGGTGGCGGAGGCGGGGGAGGCGGAGGTGGAGTCTGCAGAAGCTATCAGAATACGGGCACCTGTAACTTCGGCGACAGGTGTAGGTTCAGTCACGATTCGGATGGCGGCGGCCAACGACAATTCGTACTTCCCGAACGTCCAGGCAGAGGCGGTGGTGGCGGCCGTGGCGGTGGCAGAGGTGACCAGGGAGGACGCGGCGGCCGCGGGGATGGTGGTGGCCGTGGAGGTCGTGGAGGCCGCGGTGGTCGTGGCGGAGGGGGTATATGCAAATTCCACAATTCTCCCCAAGGTTGCAGATTTGGTGCAAATTGCTCCCAACGCCATGACTGAGTTCCCCCGCATTTTCATCCTCTCTATTGATAAGGATTGACTGGCGGAATAACTCGGTTGTTTAAAAAAATTGTTTCTCGTTTCTCTTAGGAAAGGATTTTGTTTAGTTGTGTGACGGGGATCTCTTTCTTCACTCTCAGTCTATCGGATGTTGTATGTTGCATGATTTTAGGGAAGAAGGATAACGAGCGGAGGAGTCAAATTTTGTTAAAACACTAAAAAAAAATGGCGGAAAAAAAATCAGAAAACCCAGATAAAAAGTTGGATTGCTTGTTCCGTTCGCCATGAGTGATTTGCCGTGAGAGTTGGTTTATTCCCACCTGGGAACTGAGGTGTCACAAGGGTATCGCACTCAACTGCCTGAGACAGACAGGGCTTGGGATGTTCAATGTTCTTCCACCCTGGGCTCGCTGGCGATGGCAAGTTTCAACCCCATAGGTGCTGTAGACCAGGAAGGAGCGATCTTATATTATGATAACATGCCTGACAGGTATAAAGACAGGTATAAACCTCAGCCAAGCATCATAATCGGCTCACACACTGCTCCTCCGTTCCACAGCTATGGTCAAAAAAGCAAAACAGTCTCTGTCGAAAATGAATAATCGAATGGGGGCGGACAGTGGGTCTGCCGTGCCAGAGCTCACACAGACCATTAGAGATAGCTAAATCACTATTATGGTGTTTAGGACAGGATGAGCACATCGAGGACATCAATGCCCTTTCCCACTCTTGCGCACCGTATTCTTCCGCTCACGTTCTCTGTTGGGAACCAGACAAATCTCAGGCTGGACCACACCATAGCTGGTCTCGGGGGGTCATAGAGGAGCACTCGAAATTTTACCCCCACAGTCTGGATTTGGAAGTTTAAGTTAGCTGGAGCGGGACGGACCAACGAATAAATCCCGACCGCCACTCCCTACTCCATCTATCCTTCCCCCGACCAATGTAATAATCACTCAGGCATGAAAGATTCGACATTCCGATCTTCTGGTATCAATTTCTACCTGTCAAGTCAAGGTTCAAGTAGGCCCAGACAGGCATCATTAAACACGGTACACCCACCAAGATCAGGCCGGAGCATCAGATTTTGTATTTTCAGGTAAGGACTATTCCTGCCCGAAACTATAATACCATAAAAGATACTCAGATGAGGGTAAGATCACGAATGAATATACTTGTACATGTTCCCGGCATGCGGAACCTGGGCGCGGGATCAGAAATTTGTATGGAAAATTGTCTGTGCGTATCTGAGCGCTCATACTAAATTCAGATCCAAATGTTTAGGTTCTTCATGCCGGGAACGAGTACTGTACCACAATTTATAGGTAACCAGCAGCCAACCAGGTACCGCATCCCCTTAACCCATGATCAGCACCTATGTGCTTCACAAGCAGAGTTTACGTGCGGTCGCTAGCTTATCCTTAAAACAGCCCTACCTACCCCCTCTCACCCCTTCTGACCCCTTCTCACCCCTTCTCACCCCTCCTCGCCCCTTCTCATCCCTTCCTCGCCCCTTCCTCGCCCCTTCCCTCCCCCTCTGTCCATGACGCTGTGCTCCACACCGCCCCCGTCTTTGCAAAGGGGACAGCAAAACAAAGCGCGTGAGGATTGGTAGTAGTAAGAGGCACAGCGAGTATAAGCATAAATCAATCTCAAAGCCTCAACCACCATCTGCCCACACCGAATTCCTTCTTGCCCACCCGCCCACCTACCAAACTACTCCATGCTATCCCAACCCCCTTGGGCTCATAGGCGGGGAAAAGCAATGCCCGGGCAGGGCATCGGTAACCACGATAAACGGGAGAGCGACGACGGAGGAGATGAAGGGGGAAGGCGAGGAGGGATATGCGTTAATACGGAGGGGTTGTTCATGGTATTGGGAGGAAATCGGGACATGGAGGGGAGCGTGAAGGTTTTGGAACTTGACGATGATGCGGCGAGGAGGAAGCGATGGAGGGCTTATGTGCTCATTGTGTTGATTGTCGTCGTGGTTACGATCATGGTTGTTGTTGGAGTTGTGGGGGGGGTTGTCGGGAGCCATAAGGAGGCGGAGAGGTAGCTGATAGGGCATTTGGTGGAGAGGGAGATGGTGGAGAAGGCCTTATCAGTGGTGGCTCCTGTGAAGCATCGGGAAATTGGGCTATCGAGAGGGTTGTAGGGGGTGAAGCTAGAGCTCCAAGGTATTACATGATCACCAAGAGGGGCGGACGATGAAATCGGCGGACGAATTGATCCTGCACTCCTGACAGGAATTGTGCGGGGGAGGGAGAGTGGAGGTTTCTACACCGTTTCATTATCGTCGTATTTCATTTTGGTTTCTGGGGACATTGGTGTGCTGCTATGGTAGGAGCCCTGTCCGAAGGTTAAGTGGATGAATTAGTTCCACCGGAGGTCTAGGGAATGTTTAGATAGGATGGGTATTTGACCGGGTCCTATATTCTGCAGATATTTCTCTACAATTATGCCTAAGAAACCTGGCACTATAGGCAATGTTTAACTTGATTTCGTTGATATTACGGTGTTGAATGAGGAGAGTCGCTTCTGGTGATGATTAATTCAAGATGGTGAGGAATTCTCTCGGAGAAAAATGGATTGACATCCATCATGTGCAAGGCTTTCCCGAATCCCTCGGTTGGCTCGCTCGCGGGTATGATGCAAGTAACGATAGCCTCTTCTTCATCCCCATCAACCTGGCCTCAGCTCCTTTCGAAGACAGTGAGACCCGAGTGGCTCCGCCTGCCACACGGCTCTCAGAGCTTACAAAAGGGTTACAACTCACATCCCTTTTACTGTACCAGCGCTTCGCTCTCCCTCCTAGCTTTGCTTCCTTTGCCCCTCCCCCCTAACTATATCAAACAAACATACAAACGATCAACCTTGCCATGTCTGTCACTTCGGCTGCCGCCATACCCTTCTCCGAGCCTCCTTACCTTAATGGCCTCCCGTCTCCATACTACACCCCCTCGCACTACCGCTGGCAAAAGGCTTGTCGTTCCTTCATTAGCGAGAACCTCACTGCTAGCGCCCTAGAATGGGAGCGGGAGGGGTTGGTTCCCCCAGAGATCTTCAGCAGGTTTGCTACAGCAAACTTCCTCCTGCCGAACCTTCCTGCTCCGCTGCCGATCGATTGGGCTAAGAAGCTGGGCTTGGGCACACTTGCTGGGGGTCTAAAAGTGGAGGAGTTTGATTATCTGCACTTTCTGATCTACACCGATGAGGTTTGTGTCAGCTTGCTTGCCCTGTTGGTTGCCGCTGTGGGTAGGGTTTGACATGACATGCGGATAGATGGGGAGGAGCGGGTTGTCCGGTCCCGGCGCGTCCCTTACTGCCGGGATGGCATTCGGGGTCCCGCCGATATTGAGGTTCGGGAGCAGGCAGTTGCAGGAGAGATTCATCCCAGATTTGCTTACGGGGCGGGCGCGAAGCTGCATTGCGATTACGGAGCCGGGAGCCGGGAGTGATGTTGCCGGGATTGAGGCCACGGCTGTAAAGTCAGCGGATGGGAAAGAGTACATTGTTAATGGATCAAAGAAATGGTACTCCTCGTGCCTTTGCTTCATAGGCCCAGGCTAACGTTTCAGGATCACGAACGGGATCTGGGCAGACCATGCTACAACCGCAGTACGCACTGGCGGACCAGGGTCTGCGGGTCTCTCATTACTCCTCATCCCACTGAAGAACAACCCGTCCATTACCCTCCGCGAGTTGGCCGTCATGGGGCTTGCTACCTCCGGAACCACATATATAGAGTTCGATGACGTTCACGTCCCTGTCGAAAACCTCATTGGCATAGAAGGCATGGGCATGCGCTACATAATGACGAACTTCAACCATGAACGCTTAACCATCGCCATCGGTACAACGAGACAAGCGCGTGTCGCCGTAAGCACAGCGCTGGAATACGTCCTCAAACGCGAGGCATTTGGAAAGGAACTGATAGAGCAGCCAGTGGTTAGGCATCGACTTGCGAAGGTCGGAGCTATGGTAGAAAGTATGTGGGCATGGATTGAGCAGATTGCGTATCAAATGAGCCAGATGAAGAAAGAGGACGCGGATCGGGAGCTGGGCGGGCTGACAGGACTGGTAAAAGCGAGTGCTGGGAGGGTGGTCGATGAAAGTGCTCGATGCGCGGTTTTGCTTTTTGGCGGGAATGGATTGACGAGATCAGGGAAGGGGGAGTTGATTGAATGTATGTGCTACTCCCTTCTAAACTATCTACTGATGGTTTATCCTGCTCCTAACCGTGAGCTGATTTGATGGATGAATAGGCATCTACAGAGACGCCCCTAGTGCGAGAATCCCAGGCGGTAGTGAAGATGTCTTGTATGATCTTGCGATTAAGGAGTTAGTCAAGAGTTACCGTAAGAAAATCCGGGAGATGGAGAAGACGTCAAAGTTGTAGATTTGGGGAATTTATGTGTACGAGGCTGGCGACAAAAATGATGAGCAGTGAAGGGTTTTCCACCCAGAATAGCCATATTCACAACCTTCTAGTCACTGATTTAGTGAAGCAATTTGGGCTCAATCTTCGCCCATTTGCACAATAATTCTCTAGATTTTACTTTCCAACCCTTTAGAAGTCTGTATCTAGACTGGCTGAGGAATTGTTAAGAGAGTAATAGTTGGTACATTGGTCTTGGCGCAATTTCTGACAATTTTGTATGGGAAATGGCAAGGCTTGGCGCTGTTTTTGACTTCAACTTTACAATATTGCATGCCAAAGTGTCCAATAATCCTTTAATAATCTATAATTGCTTGGAGAGATATTTGAAAGAATTCTGGACCAGGATATCAAATTTTGAATTTTTTTGCACCCCCAGAATATGTTGAATAGAAAGCGTGAAGTAGCATGGTTTCGGTTGTTACATGCAATTCTGCTCATCATTTTTGTCACCAGCCTCGTACTTTTCTGGTGTGTAAATCGATGCATAGTTGCCATTGAGCAGGGATAACCTTGAATGGCGCTATGGATCCACCTTCACTCTGCAAGCTGCTTGTAAATATGTAAATAGACGGCCTCCCAGGTCACCAGGGCATATGCTGATCGGCCGTCTACTCGAGTACTAAAGAAAAAATAATATCTGGCCGGGTCATGAAGGAAATTTACCACCCACGGGTAGCGGATATCTACACAGTGGGAAAGAAATGAGCTAACTTTAGTAGCAGGCCCATGGAGTCCTGACATCACTGTCTCTTTAAATTTATGTATGACTCTTGCAAGTCTACCCACAGTATTGCGAGTAAGTTAACGTACGACTTTCTGTGAGACGCATCGTCACCAGATATCACTCGCTTTACCCTTCGGGCTGTGAGCCAAAACATCTGGGGTTCTATAGGAATGAGAAGCGGAATGGGTGAAGTACTGACGACGACGAAGGCATCATATGCCCCTTGCTTTAGAATCCCAAAACTCTACGAGTACGGGTTCCAGCTAACTTATGCATTAAAGTTATTAACATGTTTGGCATAAGGGAAGAGGGGGGTTTTTTTTTTCTGATATGGCAACACCCGAGTTCATGTTATCATATCTTCAAACCGATCCCGCGTTTCTTCCCTCTCGAAGGAAGGTTTGTCAGATGGCGGGCGTGGTTGACTAGGTAGTACATGCGACTGGTGGGATACTGTGACATACGGCCCGGTTTCTGAACTTTGTATTTCAAATAAGTATTACCCCCGCTAATTCCCGACGTGAGGTATCATAGGTTTATTGTACCTAAGTTAAGTGTTTGAGCGGACACATACATGTTAATCTCCCGACGCTCTATCAGGCTTTGGCTTTCCACTAGCGGTTATCATATGGTTCCTGGTTCTTTCTGCTTTTGGTATTTGCCTTCGGAGGTGAGGGCTGAGTTAAGATGTGAAGATTGAGTTATTGTCGCTTTTGGATCGGCGGTGTTCTAGTGGTGAGCCGTTCTTGGTGAAGGTATCCCAGGTTTAATTTCTTGAGCAGTTTCGGTTGTATATTGTCCGGTCTGGCATATCTCCGTGCGGTTGATATACCAAGGAGTATGATAGTAGATGACATACTGTCGGACTTGTAGATAGCATTAGCGACTTTGCGTATTATTTTTTAAGGATTGCATATGCTCTTGCGTGGTAGAATAAGCGTGTGGTTTGGGTAGTTGTGCTCATGTTATTTAAGAGAGGAGGAAACTCTTCAGAGGAGGAGAGTGGATGGTGGGATTTTCTCCGGTGATTTGAACCTGTTCTTTCAGTCTTCACCTTTCACCGCTCTTGTGGCTTGATCAAACCAATCGATTACGGCTATCTAGCAACCATCCTTCACCCTTCACAGCGAGGCTTTGCTTCCTTGTGTCTTCCACTGCAGGGTACCCTCACTGGAGCATTTGCGGCCAGGATTGCCAATACTCACGGGAGAACTCCCGACGAGGAAGTCCCGCTACAGTACCATGCCCTAATAATTAAAGTATCCCCTTAAAGCAGAATTCCCCTCGGAGTGCAATTATCACCACTATATCCCGGCAAAAGAAAAAAGCCAGGACCGCCTTCCAAGATGAGTGAGAAATTATGCAAAAAGGTTGGTAGCACAAGGGGACGAAGTCGAGATGTAGGGCATAGTCGCGGGGCGAAGGTTATTCGAAGGGGATGCAATGCACACAAGGAAGGTATGGCCATGCAGTCTAAAGGGGCGCTAGAACCCACCTATTCCGGGGGGGGAGCGAAATTGTGGCGTAAAGCATGGGTGACATTCCAGATTTCACTGCTAACCTAATCCTTTGTCCAAGAGTGGAGGTTAAGAAGCCAGCCCAGGGGATTCGGTGATCACAGCATATGCGGTTAATACTTGCGGTGTCGAAGCGTTTTTTAAAAAGACTGCTATTGCATACCGCCCAAATCCAAGCAAAAAGGCCGAATTTTGGTGGTATGCAATAGCAGTCTTTTTTAAAGACGCTTCGACATCGCGAGTAGTGGCGCCCAGAACCCGTTGTTGATGTGAAGATAGAAGCAGGGAAGTAATTCCTCTACATCTCTCACACATCTCTTGGTGGACTAGGGTTAGAGATTAGGATGGACTTTCTTGCATGAAACGACTTTTTGGAAATGGGTCTAGGATCGAGAGGGGCACGAATGGCAATCCCCACTTCTGGTGGGCAAATTCCATAACCTCTAAGTGACTGCTATCCCTTAAAGTGGTGAAAAATGGTTGATTCCCCTGGAATAAGGGGAAAGTTTGCTAGCACAGGCGCCAGAAGTGGACAACCGCCTTATCCTAGATCCATTTAGATCCATCCCAAGTGAAAAAGCCAGCAATCGTGTTGGCAATTGGATACTACCTCTTCTACAATCGGGATAACCCCGATATTCCCAACAAATGTTTAGCTTAATGTAAGAAAATTTGGCACTTGTCACCCCTGCAGGTTAGAGAGAAAGCGTACAGTACTAGTACACGCTCTCCAGGCATGAATAAACCTAGGGGGGGAGGCGAGAGGTCTGCGCAAAGAAACCGTCCAGAGCGGGCAAGACCTCCGTATCTCATGGTGGATGTGTGGCGCGGGTCCCCCACCTTCCTAATCCGAGTGTGGCCCAGTGACTTTGCCTAACAAAATCATGAAGTATCACATATTGAACTACTATGTTCTCGACTTGTTGTGCAATATTAGAGGTGACTTTGAATTGTCTTTCCAATTGTCAGGTATTATCAATATGACCCCATGGTTGGTATCATGCGGCCGCACTCCAAATAGCTAAAGGTACAATACATATCTCTTGGACTATCTGCTCTGGTGCTTCCTTAGATCAGATAATAAAGCAATATTATTTGTATTGTGTGCCATAAGCAGAGGCATGCAGAGGTGCTACTGAATGACCCTGGGTTGATAAGTACAGTAGGTCTATTGCTCTGCATAATTTGAACTGCATATGTCTGGCAGAGCTCTGTCCCAGTACCTTCATCGCTACTGAGACATTGCCACGGTACCTCTCTTTCTACAAAGATTCTGTGAATGGAAGTGTACATGTTGTGTTTTGATATAATGCCGTGGAATTTCATATCCAGCAAGATCATTGTTGATCACTCATGTACTGGCCGGCTAACTTGGAATAAAATGAAAATAAATAAATACAATATTTTTGGAATTGCAACCCCTGCACCAGAGCGCCGTCCCCAACTACCGGTGTTTCAGTTCTTCTAGTACTCGCGACAGGGGTAAAGTATTGGAACAAACATGGGGGCGAATGTCTGTGCGATGAACAAAAAAAAAGAGCGGTTATTTTCCCTCTTAGGTACTAGGGGTAGGGGTGAAGTATTGGGACAAGCCGGGGTAGTGGAGGCCTGTGCATATATCCCGAAAGTAACCCCAAGGGGTAAAATAAGATTCCTAATTTGAGCAAATGAATGATGTATTTTTTAGTTAGGTCATTCCCAATTGTTCCGAATGTTGCTCTACTTGACTGTGCTCATCCCGTGCTTTTGCTTTGCTGTAGGTGCATATGTGTCCTAGGCGACAAGTATCCAGAAATCCAGGTGGTGAATTTGTGATGCGCACAGATATTTTGGCATAAATTTTGCGAATCCCTGTTTCCGGATACTGCTTGCCGGGGACAAGCATGTAGTACCGGTGCATATCAGAACGGAATATGCAATAAATGTCAGGATACTTGGAGCCCGTAGGAAGCCAACACCGGCAATGAGAACCAATAAGCAAAGACCAAATGGCTTTAGGCCGGTTAGCATAGGATATTCGGGAAAGAGATGGCTATTGAAGGTATCTCGGATACTTTCAAGTTTCGGATATTAGTATTCAATGTATATATAAAGGTGAAAAGGATGAAGAATAGAAAATCAGGAAATGGGACAGGTTCTCACTATAGTCATTCTTTAGTCTCAGCTTCCTCCAACCCGCTGGTATAATCCTTTCCACCTATCCAGAATTTTCTTTTTTTTTGCTTCGCATTTCACTATTTCATTGCCAGTCAGTATGGAGGAGGAACTCGATACAATACTCGCTCGGTCCTTAGAGGGGATGAGCCTTCAACCCACTCCTAATATCTCTGCCCCCAGAGCCCAACGAAGAGGAAAAGAACTCTCCCAAGCACGCCGTTATGCTATCCACAGCCTCCGGGCTCATGCTGGATGGACAATTCGCCGAATAGCCCAAACCCTCAATATCTCTCGTAGTACCATCCAGCGCCTATCAAAAGAAGGTCAGTACGGAAAGTTTCAATCCAAGCAACGTTCGGGGAGACCACGGATTATAACACCTATTATTCGCCAAAAATTAGTTTCTGTTGCAACTGCTAGTGCCCACAATCGCCGCTTACCCTATTCCTCACTCTCCAACCTGGTTGGAGTCCGTATGTCTGCCAGTGTTGTTAGAAGGGCACTCCATGAAGAAGGATTCCATCGCCGAATTGCCCGCCAGAAGCCTTTTCTGACCCCAGCACAGAAGACCAAGCGGTTTAATTGGGCTCTAGAGCATGCTCATTGGGGGGTGGAGGAGTGGCGGTGAGTCATCGGGACAGATGAGGCGGTATTTAATGTCGGCGGTGCTCATGGCCGCATTTGGGTTACTCGGCGGCCCGGTGAAGAGTATGCCGAGGATTGCTTGGTTCCTAAGTTTAAAAAACTTAGTCTCTTAATGGTTTGGGGGGCTATCTCAGGAATTGGTGAACGACTTACTAGTAGCCTTGTATTTTGGGATAAGAAGCGGTGGGGTAGAATCACTGCAAAAGGTTATCGTGATCATATTTGCTTACCCCACCTACTTCCCCTCTATCGTCGCGAGCACCTTTTCTGGGGAAACCCCCTTACAATTATGGAAGATAACGCCTCGGTCCATAATGCCCGCCTTATGCAGGAGTTTCGTGAAACTCATCTTCTTCCTCACCTCCCCTGGCCTGCCATCTCACCAGACCTCAACCCCATCGAAGAAATTTGGCGCCGCATGAAAGAGGAAATTTCTTCTCTCCCGACCCGCCCAAGCACTAGGGAGGCAATGGAGGATGCGATCTGGTCCATTTGGGCTCAGCTGGGCAATTCCGAGATCCAGGCCATTGTGGATTCAATGCCACACTGCATTCAGGCAGTGCTTGCTGCCCAAGGTGGCCACACTCACTATTAGTCCTTTTTTTCTTTTTTTCTTTTTTTCTTCCCCTGATTTTGTCTTTAGTTTGTCGTTTATCAACACTGCTGGTCATTTCCTACAATTGCTTCCTCTTGGGATTCGGGTTGTTATCAATATTTTTTACCTTAAATGTTGTCTCGGAACAACTTTGTAATAATAGCCAAGGCAATAAATAGGCCCTTGTTTTCTTCTTCGCACAGACCTCTGAACCCCCCCCTGCGTGTCCCAATATTTCCCCCCTCACCCGAGTATCTTGGGATATGAATAAAGGGAATTTCGCATGGCCATCTCGACCCCAGTTTGTTCCAATACTTTACCCCTGTCGCGAGTACTCTAGGGTGCTTGCTGGGATTTTGCTGCGCCGGCAGCTGCAAACACGAACAAATCCGCGACCTGATAAGAAACGAAAAAAGCACTGTTGTGCATCCAGGCGACAGAATCTATCATCTGTTCACCTTGGCTAATGTGATGGGCACGCTGTGGGTCGGTTTATCTGACAGGGGGTGATCTCGGGGTTTTGGAAGTTTCCTTAAATTCCCCAAGGATCTAGACAGTATCGCACGACAATCAGGTTCCTGCGGCTACCTTAACCCAGCTCTCGTAGCTGAGCGAGCTTGGATCGAGGTTCCGCAAGTACCGTATAGTACTAGTACAGTACTCTGCTGCAGCGTCGTGCTTGGGATTGAATTGCTAACACTTTAAGGGAGCGCGCGTCCGGTTCCCAAGCTTTCATTTTGACCCCAACTATACAAAATTGTATTTTGCTTTTGATTATCATGTCTAGTTAGAACTGGGGCTTGAGATAGCAATGATATCAGCATGGAGGTTTCTGAAATACACTAGTATTTCGCAAACTCTTATTTTGGAACCGTGTGCTAGACTACAATAACCTGCTATGACCATCAATTTTTGGAATAAAGGTAAAAAAATTAATAAAAATATGAATTGAAATACAGATACCAATGTGTTTCTCATAATAATTATTCTGGCTTCTTTTCTTTTTTTCCTTCTTCTTTTTTTCCCTCTTTTTTTGAATGACCTTTTTGGAATCGATCCCCCTGACGGCCAGGCACACACTTCTTGGGGCTTGAAAATGTCCAATTATGACAACTCGTGTTTATTCAGGTTGCCAACCCAACTGCAGCACACGTTTTGTAATCATCGAGGCTTGGAAAACCCCAGACGGCCAGACGCGCCTTGAACAGTAGAGGCGAGCCTCAACATCTTACTCCGCAACAGAGACGCTCAGCCCCGGGGGGCCGAAAAAAGCGTTTTTCGAGCGCCTAGTTTCGAGCGGATCTGACCAAACTCCTCCAATTGGAAAAAGTTGCATAAACGCTTTTCAACCCTGGGGCTGAATGCCTCTGAACTGAAAAGGACGAGCACATAATGATAAGGGCTATCAGAAAAGTGTACGAGTGCTGCCCATCATACCACACCATTCGTGCCGATTCCGGGGATGAGTACGAGTACTAGTAAACCCATAACTCTGGATTATTAGTGCTCACCCGTGGTTGCCGGCAGCGATAGGGGGTGCGATGGGAACGCTTCGCTTGTCGATCCCCTCCCAAGAAGCAACCAAGCCGTTGGTCTCTACGATACTTGTATGTAAGATGAGTTGTTTTTAGACACGCGAGTGCTTCTACGATAGATGAATACAGTACCGGTGTGGGGCAGGGTTTGTACTAGGGTAGTCTGATGTGGTGGGTAGCCTATCTGGCATCGGCCAAAATTCATGTACTAGTGGGTCTTGGCACAGAGGTGCTTTGCCTATAAATATCTCCTTCCTGTATTCTAGTCTAACAACAAGCAACCACCCGGGGATCAACCAGTCAACTCACAACGTTTCCTTCTCCTTCTCAATTGGTTCAAGTGCTTCAGTCTTTGTCTTACCCTTGTGAAAGCCTTTAGCCACTTTATCTTCAGAGCTACTTTGCACAGGTCTATTGACTGATTTACTGAGAGGATACGCCACTGGCGACAGGAGGGGAATACGGCATGGGCAACACACCATCCAACTAGGGGAAGGCATTGAAATACCCCCACACCGGTGTCCGAGTTTGAAATAGACCAGAGCCACCCCCTGACTATCCTCCCCAGAGAGTGTGTAATAATATCATTGCTTACGACCACCAACGCTGCACCCTACACTTGGAAACACGGATGAAAGATTCCTTCGGCACTCGGCATAAGCTTGTAGTTTTTGATGGACTGGCTCCAAAGCCTGGTAGCCACACCGTACTCGTACAGTACTTGTATGATACGAGTAAAAATACGGCCCGAAACACGGCGCCATCCCAACTAAGCCTTGTCTTTGGGGGCGCCATGATAGTGCCGGGTAAAATAAGATCTAATCCACAAGATCTCGTAGAAGAAAATTATTGCTGCATATCACGTACTATTTTTTCCTTCATCCAGAGAAAGGGTGAAAAATGCCTAATAATATTATTGTGGGTATTTCACTCAGGGGTTCTGATATGCAAGTGTCGGGGGTAAAAAAACAGGGATTATTTTGCGGGTTAACCTAAATTAACTGAGAGAAAACTCTATCCTTGACACATTTATATCGATTTCCGCGCCCAACTTGGGAAAGACGAACATTCGACGGGGTATCCTTGAGTCTATTGGCTGCAGTCACGGGAGCGCTAAGCTGGGAAAAAACTCCAGTGGGAGCCTCACCTCCTCAAATTGGGCACACGGACCTATTATTAAAGTAACCGAACGGTTAATTTAGGTAAACTTGCACAAGGCGCAAGGGGGTTGTTTTCGTACAAGATGGATTATTTGGTGGGTTAAAGTAGATTAACTGTGCGAAAAAATCCTTCCTAGCGCTTGTACAGTAAGGCACAAGGAATAGCTGTCTTGAAGGAAAAATCTCTCTGGTGCTTGTGTCTCCCTGCAGAGTTCTGATCTCCTTTTGAAGATAACAGGGCCCTACAAGGCGTAGTACCGAACAAGAAGGAGCGGGAAGATCTGGTTTGCTTGTGTAATAGCTCCTGCCAAGCAGCCTCAGCTCTCGTCAATCTACTAGTACAATTGAGTTGGATCTTTGGGGGCATGAGACATTGCCAAGGCTTTATCCGACCTGACATTCCACTGGAGAACTCAAAGTATTGCTCGTCTTATTTTTGATGGGTTTGTTTTGCTAAGCCTCTATCGTATGCAAACCACCGGGGAGAATGCCGTGCCATAGTCTTGTGTCCTCATGGGTGAGCCACCGGCTGTGCTGTTGGGGCATGGAAGTTGCTCCTGTCATTTGGGGAGCCATATTTCGCGCCGCGGTGCTTGCTGTCTCTGTGCCGGCACGAATCGCGCCATTTCACTCTCTGGCGCAGGTGGGATAACCCACGAACAGGCCATCAAAGCCTCATATCAGCATCTCATGTGTTGGTTGGTTGGTTCCGTGACCCTAGCTTATACTTGCCCCGCACTTCATGATCAGCCGCTGACAACTTTTTAGTTTTAGAATACCTTCAGAACGGGCCGGTTTGAGGAAGAATGTGGTGCTCCCTTTGCTTGAGCGGTATGATAGACTGCGAGATGGCTGCCGCGACAAGCTTTTTGCCCGCATCATCAACGCCAGTTCGTTGCGACAGATCAACCACCGAGCACGTGGCGACCCGACTGGCCAGTACCACAAAAACTCTTGTAATTCGCTATCTCCGGCACGTCTCCGGGTTTGGGGACAAAGTGTGTTGAGAAGGGTTAGTGCTTCCCTGTCACGATATAAGGCCAGCAGTTAGGACATGTTGGATCTTATTAACTGGTATACGCAATTATATTAACCTGTCAAACTAAACTTATCCCGGACCGGTGGAGACAGCGAATCGCAAGAGTTTTTCCGGTATTACTTGGTTGAAAGAGCCTCGGCAAAAGCATGCTGGCTTCGTCTTTATTGCTGTTTGCTGCCCGCCCTTGCAGGTGTAATACAGCATTTAAAGTACCTTTTTATTGTGCTCTCTATGCACTGCCGGTACCGTACAATAGGATATCGGCGCAGGTTATCCGTCACCGTAACTCATTCGATACTTCCAGCTGGCGCTCAGGCGCTGGTTGGTGTGACCCTCAAGTTAAATGGCTTTGGCCCCGTTGGTCATGGTGGATGTGCTTCAGTGCCGGCCGGAGCGTAAGCACCTAATATTGGGTAGAGCGGCACTCGACACTGGAGCTAGCCTGCAATCACTTCTGCTTATACATATAAGACCCATAAATTCCTTGGGCCCTTGACGCAGAAGGCTCAGGTTTTCCAATACCTATTTTCTTCGCCACCACGGGCTGCACTCGATATAGCGGAAGGATGGCTTACCGGTAGTTTAACCTCCAGAGAGCTCCTAGCCCCGCCAGGGTGACATCAATACAACAAAATTACCTTGGGGAAGATCATAACTAGAAAGCAATATTGGCCTAGCCAAGAGGGTGAGGGGGAAAGGGGCGAAAAGAGGCAGGAGAAGGGCCAGAAAATGGAGGACGTTTCGCTAGGAGAGAAGGATGCGAGCCCTCTGTGGGCAAAGTTTTACGCATCCAATTGGTCATTCCGCAACAAAGGGACTGGAAAATTGAAAAGGCGGTGGATAGCAATAATAGTCACTGTTGTGGTTCTATTGACGACCACATTGATAATGGTTGTGGCCCATTCCTCTGGACTCCTGGATAAGGGACCGCGCTCTCTACACTCAGGTAGAGGCTCCTCTGATTCGGATGGTCTCCCGGACCCCGACGAAATTCCAAAGCCGTTTGTGGCAAAGCTCGCTCACTTGGTTCAACCATTGTAAGTATCCAATCCTCTCCATTGGCACCCAAAATCGTCCTTTGCTGATATTCGTAGTATGGGTGCCGACGGAGGCGGGAATATGTTCACCGGTGTTTGCATGCCATATGGCGTTGTTAAGCTCGGGATTGATATACTCCCACCGCCTGGTTCAGGAGACGCGTACTCAGGATACCATCCCGACGGCCGCGTCAACGGTTTCTCTATGATGCACGAATCAGGGATTGGTGGTTCGCCAAAGTATGGGGTTGTCTCGCAATACCCAGTTATTGGTGCTCTGGACAATCCCCTCGCCGATCACGGCGTTTCTCGAGCAGCACCGGACGAAGCAGCTCTCGGCTGGTACAAGGCCTCGTTAGAGGGCGGGATCACTGTCGAGTTGGCGGCTAGCCACCACGCCGGGATCATCAAACACACCTTTCACGGGGCAACTACAAATACTTCAGTGGCAGGGAACCATGTTATTGTGGACGTATCGCACCATCTGCAGAGTTTCCGTGGGCAAGGCATTGGGCAAAATTATGTCGAAGGGAGCATTAAGGCAAACACCAACGGGTACGAAGGTTATGGTGTTTACAACGGTGGTTGGAATTTAGGTAAGTTAGCTCTTGTGTAAGAAGGGGTGGCCTTGTCTTTGTTGGTAAAACCTTAGGATCAGTAAAGTTAACTCGGAGGTGAAAAACAAAAACTAGCTGAGAACTGGAAGATCTACTTTTGTGGAAAATTCAGAACAGACCCAGTGCAAGTGCGTACCTTTTCAGGAACAGATAAAGTGCTGGAATCGTACGGAGGGGCCTCTGAGGTCACGGGGACAAAGAGGGTTGGCGTAGTCTTCTCATTTAGCGCATCCCGGAACACAACCGATCCACTTGTTGTAGAGTCAGATATCGGAATATCATTCATGTCGGCGGAAAAAGCATGTAAATTCATTCAGTCCGAAATTCCTGCAAAGCGGCCTTTCGAAGCCCTTGTCAACGCTACAAAACAAGTATGGGAGGAGGAAGTGTTGTCGACTGTTTCTACCGCTGAGGTAACCTTCGAATCTATGGTGAGAAAGTGCCAAAAGGCTAATAATACTATCTTTAGACCGATGATGCAAAGCTCAAACTCCTATATTCGGCGATTTATGGCATGTACATCATTCCATCAAATAGAACAGGAGAGAATCCAAAATGGGAATCTTCAGAACCTTACGTGAGCCACTTGTAGCCCTCTAAGCTGCATTATCTAAAGCTGATTTGAAAAAACAGTATGACGACACATTTACCTTCTGGGATCTGTTTCGTTGTCACACCCCATTGATGCACATCATCCAACCAGAGCGGTACGAAGAGTACATCCGCTCCACGATTGATATCTGGCGACACGACGGGTACATGCCCGACGGGCGGTCCTCAAACTTCAATGGTCGAGTCCAAGGAGGTAGCAATGCAGATAACGTTCTCGCAGACGCTTATGTTAAAGGCGTTCGCGGAAGGATCAATTGGGAAGATGGCTTCCAAGCGATGGTCAAGGATGCCGAGGTAACCCCGGCAAATAACAACGATCGCATTGCGCCCGACTCATCGACCAAGGAGGGTCGAGGGGCTTTACCGGACTGGTTGGAGCGAGGATACATCACGACAAAGTACTCTAGAAGCGTATCTCGGGCATCCGAGTATGCGCTGAATGACTTTGCGCTATCGCAGGTTGCCAAGGGCTTGGGAAAGACTACCGAGTATGATAAGTACCTGAACAGGTCCAGGTAGAGTGCCTTTATACCACCGAAAATATTGCACCTCCTATACTGACGTGCGTTTCAGGAATTGGCGCAACCAATGGGATAACAGCTCTACCGCTTTCGGCGGGCAATTCGCGGGGTTCTTGTCACCAAGAGACATTAATGGCAATTTCCCAATACCGCCTCAAGACCCATTAAGCTGCGGTGGCTGTTACTGGAAGGATGCTTACTACCAAGCTCTCCCATTTGAGTACTCTTTTGGCGCACATCACGACATGAAAACGCTCATAAGCTACATGGGCGGCGAAGAGAAGTTTGTCGCACGATTGGAGAAGATGTTTGAGCCCGGCCAAAACCCGACTGGTTCCCCGAAGTTTGGAAGAACTATATTTAACCCTGGGAACGAGCCAAGTATGTTCGCCGCGATTGCCATGATATTTCCACCTCGGGACAAATACTAACACCAAGCCCTTTAGGCTTTGCAACGCCGTATCTATTCAATTACGCCGGGCGACAAGACTTGACAGTTGAGAAGTCGAGATATATCGCCAAGATGTACTACAACACTGGCCCTCAGGGTCTTCCAGGGAATAGTGATGCGTAAGTCCAATCCACCTAGGCTGAGCTGAGACTTATACTAACCCTCCCCAGTGGAGCGATGCAATCTTGGCTCATTTGGAACATGCTTGGCCTGTATCCTATGACCGGAACAACAATCTTCCTCATTGCCTCACCCTGGTTCTCAGACCTAACCCTCACCCTCGGAAGCCCTTCTTCTAAGACCGTGAAAATCACTTCAACTGGCGGCAACGAAACCGACTTCTTCGTCCAATCCGTCAAACTGAATGGGAACAGGTGGGACAAGAATTGGCTCAGCTGGGGCGACCTATTTGAGAAAGGCGGAACGCTAGAATTCGTCCTTGGGGCGGAAAGAACAGCGTGGGATACGGGTGAGAGACCGCCTAGCTTTGCTACGTAAATCTCTTCCTTTTATCACCCTTATTTGTATATCGTTTTATTCTTCCCCCCCGTCACCTGTGTATACAATACCAGCGATTCGCTTGCGGGGTTTTTGGATTTAGACCTTTTTTGGACACTTCATAAGAACAGGTGTTTGTTTACGTTTAGCATTAGGTGTTTCCCGTGACTATTGGAGTTCAAGGCTTGCATGCCTATATCTTGTTGTAATTGTACTATAGAATATCCTGATTTTCTTCTTTTTTTCTCTTGTTAAATCCAGTGAATTTATTTAGGTACTGTACAAGGCCCAGGCTCAACCATTGCACAGAACGTGCGGAAGAGCGGAATAACTATTCTTCGGGATCCTCCCAGCGAGCGGGGTTAAAGTCGTGTCTCGAAGACTAGCATATGTGCCCTCCCGCATGATGTCCTATGACGTGGTATGAGAGCCTAACGGTATACTGTCCCGTACCAGTACCGGTAGTCTTCTCGGAAGCCACAGCCGAAGCCCAAATCCAAGCCTGCCCAAGTATTCCACCGGGCTAGGCATTCCTCGCACTCGCCGCAGGATGATTGGGTATATTGCCACCATCTTTCCAGGACGCTGGGTATGATTAGGGTTTTTGCGCAATAAAAGGGGTGAGGGGGCGCAAAGGGCTAGGCAGGGACCCTATATCTAAGACCCAAGGTCTTTACGCTTTGCTTGCAGATCCCTTCGTCTGCACTGTACCGAATTTCACTTACTCGTAATGTTCTGACGTTTGTGAACACAACTGCTATTGCATACCGCCAAAATTCAGCTTTTTCCCCCCTGATCTTGGCATCATGCAGTAGTGGTCGTGTTCACAAATATCAGGACATTACGAGCACACAGTGCTTTTGGTGCAGTCATGGACAAGGCTATCATCTTGATTAGTTCGAATATTGCCCGTTAAAGGAATATGCTCACTTGGGGAAAGCTGACCTAGCCAATCAATGAACTTGACCTTCCGCTAGCTGGAGATGAGCCACAGTTTATACATTTTGGAGTTATGAGGAGATGGAACAAAGCCAGTGCCTAAAAACAGGTTAAGGGATCTGGTTGTTTTCAGCTACTCCCACCGCCCTAGGCAGTAGCAGGGAGTTCTAACAATGAAGTGCTGATCATCGTGAGACCCTCCTCGCTTGCTGACTCCCTCCGCACTGTGATCTCTGATATTGATTGTATTAAATTTTTATCAATATTATACTGTACATTGCGTGATATCTGATGATCCACAGCATAATATGTAAAAAAAACAATACCCATCATACACCCTTCAGTATAAAGTATCGGGCCTAGTTTTCAAGATGGCAAGGATCTTTCGTTTGCCCTCCTGGCGGCTCCTTGTTATAACCCGAGCACTTCCTCAGATTTCCTTGGCTCTGGAGGGTTAGTGGGGGTTGGGATTATTTCCAGAGCTGTGAGCTCTGCAGATATACAGATGTATATCCTAGTTTGTTTATCCTTAGCTAGTATTTTCATTGATCGTCTAGTTTATGATTTGCTAGACTCGGGCCTTCAATCGCCTAGGGTGGCTTCGCCCCCACTTCTTCCCAGGGCCGTTTCTTTAAATTGGACATACCGTACAAAGAAAGAGCTTCCTATCGTAGCTCCTCTCTCAAGCGAGAATTAGGGTCCGGGGAGTATGTTGATATTAAGGATGATATTTCATGATGCAACACTGGAGTGACCGTACCTTACAAGAAACTAGTCGGAAACCTCTATCCGGGTAAGTAATGGAAGGCGCGAATAGTCCGAAGGTCGTGTGAATAGGGAGAACTAGATAGCTGATCCGAAGGGGGCAATGGATTTTTGGGTATCGCAATACTAGACACGGTTCTGTTTATATCAAGCTTGGCGCAGCGAACCTAGACTAATATTATTTTAGAGCTTAATTTTGTTTCTTACGAGGGTACTACTACCAGTAGCCAGCATTTGGGCTTTTTTATAGCGTGGAGTCCCGTTTCCTAACCTAGGGCTTTGCCTTAAAGCAGTGACTTGAGGTTTCCTGAGAACACTGTCTTGAGGATTGTGATACCGGGGGTAAGGGCTTGCGAAGAACCAAGATTAAGTAGGCAAGTGGTTTCTTGATGATTTGGCGTGCTTCTGAAAAGTGGATCACCGAGGCTCCGGGGGCGGGCATACCTCTCAGGATGTCTCTAATTTGAATAAGGGGATGAAAACTAGAAGAGCCTTACTAATGGTAGGAATTGAGGCAGGATCTGTAGAATGACCCCCAATTGGAAGCTAGAGTATTAAGTTTAATAATAACTAAGAAAGAATGGAAGGGTATTTCTGTAGGAACGTGGTGGTGGTGGAAGAATGACTTAGTGTATTTCCTATCTATGACCGAAGGTATATATAGAGATACATGACCGCCAAGAGCCAACAACCGGTTCTACTAACCCTACTGCTCAACCCCAACACATATGAGGATAGCTACCCGTACCTACTGCTGCCCTAATATCTAACAATTTCCAGTTAAGGAAGGACACTCTCCAAATGCCATTATTCCATTCCCAATTAAGGAAAAGTAAATCTCAGATCTCGTCATTTTCTTGACGAGATTTCTTGGGCGCAGCACCCGACGGACTATGGGATAGCTGTATGCTAATTCTCTTAGCTTTCCGACATCACGACATCGTCGAATGTGGATAGCTGTAGTTGAACGTCCGTAACCTCCTATATATGGGTTGACATTCCAACAATTGTTTGGATATCGGGCTTAGCCATCATATCATGGAGCAAGCAGCCAACTCAAGTATAGGAACGAAGTTGGAAGATTAAGAACTTTATTGAGACTCAAATAGGAGCAGTATCATGTACTCTCTTTCTATCCCACCTGCTGGATTTTTTTACCTGACAATGGTGCTAGGCCTATCCCCTTTGTCATATATGTAGGCCGTATTCCGTTTGGTTTGAGCCACAGGGAAAGAAGAAATCGGCCTATCTACCGTAAGTTGATAGGTGAATATCGTACCTGGCCAGCATGGAACACATTGAGACATAATCGCTACTAGTTCTACCTGGTCTCCTTGATATACAGAAAGGCGGCTACTGGGACTTGGTATTTTATTTGTGATAACGATCTACTCGTACATAGTATTCCTACCGTAGTCAGCCAGTGAGCCCTTATTCTTGCAGAACATCTGAGATGGATGCCGCTCATGGCGAGCTACCCAAGGAACCCCATCTCCTACCTGCGCCACAGTATTTTTTATCTTTTTTTATCTTTTTTCATCTCTTTTTATTGATTTTCGAGCAGCCTTCGCCGACTAGGATAGCCGAAATGTTCACTTGGCCGGTGGTTTAGGTGGCCAAGGGGATACGATCTTAGCTGCCGGTAAGTAAACCTCCTCTTCACCGGGATGGAGTACGGTATGTATGTACGAAAAGCCCGACGAGGCTTCCCTCGGCTAACTACAGCCAGGCCAAAGAGCACTTCTAAGCTCGGGCGTTTGGACCCGCGCGGAGTGAATGACGGTGTCGTCCCAGTGGTAGCAAGTTACGCCCTAGGATGACTAAAAATACTCAAAGGGAGGCGAAGCCTCGAGAAACGGAGACATTCTCACGCACAAGTACGAACGAATACATGCTGTTGCAGCGAAAGTGGCACATATCTAGGTTCGAAGCAGGAAAAGAGAGCCCCCTCGTCAGCCCTGTATCGAAATGGAGGTCGTAGCTTTCCGAGGACGCATAGTATCTCCACCACTTCCTCGCTATCCTTTCCAATGACCTGTGAGGGCGGTGTTCGGCCGCAGCTTACGTAGCGCGAGGATTGATATTTTCCCGTACTAATGTCGTCTTCGTAACTTTCCCATTCCTACACGCGGCAACTGCAAAAGTAGTCTTCTATAACCCTTACACAGAATGTTGAAGTCCGTCTCCCTTCCCCAATAGTAATTTCACCACTCCCTCATACGGGTACCCGTTCTCGAGTCTCGACCGCAAGTGGTGTTCGGCCACGCTTCACTTGACTGTTCGGATCGGCGTATCTCTTGCACGGCACTGGGGCCGCTACCCAAAGAATGAGCCTCGCCCAATAAATAGGCCCACCCCTCCCTCACACAAATCCGCGGTACCGGTAGCCCGCGAAGGCGACGTTGGATAACACCTCGTGCCCCGCCTGTTAGGCTCAAAGTGACTCCGCCCAAACAGCAACTTCCAATACTTCTTTGTGGTCACACTTCACAGTTCGTGTCGTACAGATGCTATCTCTTGATTAGCGTCCCATCTTTCGATCTCCGTTAGAATGGTTGCAAACTCAGCGGTGCCGAGGAAGGGTACCGTATGCGGCGGTGCGGTAAAGTGATATCACTGGCAGGAGCCGCTCGTCAGCTCCCGTTAGAACCAGGTTCAGCAGATACCGTATGTGATTACCCTACCGATCCATAAGGGATTTCGTATAACCGAGAGCTCCTTATTCGCGTAGACTCCCTAAAGGTAGAAGATAAGAAAAGGCGTGGGCTATCTCAAAGGTCAAGAAGAGAATCGGCCAAAAGGTGGTTGGTGCACTGGAAGTTGAGATGAGCCAAGCAGGTTTCCACGATTGACGAAAAATCACACATCGCGAGCGATCGCCAGTGACTTTGTGGTAGTCATATGATCGAAGACCAGGTGACCGACAAACCCTCGCCATTGAGCCTACTGTACCACTATCACTATGATTACTCCCATAAAAAAATAGGCAGAAACTCAGATACTCCTAGCCGCAAGCAAACCCACGAGATTCCCGCGCTCACCGCTTTGGCCTCGTGCACTCTCTTTTCAAATCATACACTCCCATCCTATGAATACTCGTACTTTAGGGCTCATATCATGACTACCCCTCATCCATCCATCACATGCGCTTTTCAAACTAGCGCCGACTATGATACCTCGATGTGCCAAATCCCGTTCCACCCAGGGTGCTTAACAACTAACCCCCGTATCAACTATTCCGTCTCCAAAAGTCACACTCCCCTTCTCACTCGAGGAACTCCAGGACTAGCCCTAATGATAGTAGAAAACATCCTACCTACCATCTTCCAAACTTCCTACCCACTAAGCCCATACACCCACCCATAACTCTCCATAACTACGTCCCCACCCCTGACGAGAAAATCCGCGCCTGCACGATCCGTGAATGGCCCCACGTGCTCTTGGACTCCCCGCAACGGCGGGTATGCTAGCACCGAGCCCGTTGTAGAAGCTGACTAAGGAAAACACGTACCAGCAGCCCATCTTTGCGAAATGAAAGCACGCTCTCTTGGTAGGATTTAGAGAGCTCAGCTCAAATATCAGATGTTTGGTTTGGATTTGGAGCGCATGGTGGGAGTTCGAATTTCTAGATCTTTGCCTAGAAGTGGTAGGATAGGAAGCGTTTTTGGACTAGTGGCCGCAGATCACGTTGGGTCTATAGCGTTTGTGGCCCCACGGCGAGGTCCCATCGGACGAGTAGGAGTGGGCGACGAGGCCGGAACCCGTCCATGTTCCCGGGGGCGAGGGCTTGCTAGTCGAAAGACCGATCCCGGAGTCTTAAGTGCCAAAAGTGGAGATGGAGTAGTAGCGGCGGTACGTATAGTACTCCCAATCTTGACCGTGTCTGGAACCCAAGTGTCACTCCGGCCTTCGAGTCCGACGATGCTCTGGCGAAGCGTCCAGTCGCTGAAGTCGCCGAAAACCTTTCCGCCCAGTACATTAGCATGCATTTAAAGATATCGGGGGTCGGAGAGAAAGACAAAGGGTACCTCTGATTGGGTGGGCCACTGGTCCGGAGAGAATAGAGAACATGCCGCCAGTAAGGCAGCTGCGAGTAACAATGTGCCTACCGGTAGTAGGGGTACGGACATATTTGGACGGGGCATGTTCTAGCGCAAGGCCCTAAGCTGGAGGTGACTATCCTGTTCACTAAAGGGGAGGAACAGTCTTTATATCATATGCCCGATGGCCCAGTCCCCCACTAGGGCACTCCGCAACCGCGCCAACCCCGAAGCCCGGCTTTCGCAGTGTTCATCCGCCCAGCCACGGGAAGAGACGTAATGGCCTTGCGTAGATTCATTAGGATGCATTTTGCTGCAGGTATCCTACAGGCTTACTGTCTGCAATACCCTAACTGCAGTCCCAGGGAAACCCTAGAGACGCGTTGACAGCGGAATGGCGGCTAAATAGGGCTCGTGCCGAAGAGTCTCCGGAAATTTTCCAACTTCGGCGCAACGTGGGGAGGCTGGCAGTGCCTCGGGAATATGGAGACACATTCCCTAGCCTTGGAAGCCGCTACACGGATAAAGCTAAGTAACTCGTCGGCGGGGGAAAGCCACGTGCTGGTGATATGGAGAAATGTGGGATATAATACCCGGAGGCGTGCTACGGCAGTATGCTCAGTTCCATGTCAACTGGATAAACCTCTCGCCACATGTCAACCTCACAAGCGAGTACTGTGCAACGTCGGTTTGAATACCAGTTGACTAATACACCGTCCACTTGGATTGCTCTACTCATACACTGAACCCCATGAAACCCAGTAGTAATGCGGTATAGTACCGACTGCATTAAAAAAATGAAGTTGAAAAAGTCACAAACCCTATGCAAACCCGACAAGAGCGTGGAAAAGAAAATGAATGGACCCAATACTCGCCAAATCAGAATGAATGATAAAAACGCCATGCAATGAGAATAGCCCGAAATGATATGACCCTCCCAAACCAGAACCGAAACCAAGGACCGAAATCAAAGTAAACCCTGAATGAAATCACATACCCAATTCATCGCCCTCCATGGTACCCACGAAAGCCCTTTTTACAAAAGCGTGCCAGATGCGATCCTTGAACTTGTAATGATGATGCTTCCTGTTCTTGCGCCTCCCCTTCCTCCTGTTTTCCTCGACATCACCACCCTCTTTAACATCTACTTCCTCACCATCTTCAACCTCTAGATCTCCCCACTCCTCAGCAGAATCATCTATATCCTTCGTCTTGTCCCTGTCATCCTGCCTCTTCTTCTTGTTTCCTCGGAGAGTGGCGTCAACTATTTCCCTCGCAAGTTTCAAATAACTCTTGACGGTCATGTCCTTAAGTTTATAGATCTTATCAGTCCTCGTGTCATACTCTAGCTCATATCTAAACGTTCTATCTTCGGTGGAATCTCGCAATTCGAGGTGTTGGTTGTCCGCCTTCTTCTTGCCTCCGTTGATCCTCGTAAGATTGGCATAATATTGGGTGATGCCAAGAAAGGTGAATGGCTGCATGGAATAGGCTGGACCGGGAGGTGCGGTCTTGGAAGGTGGATCGGGGGTAGATGGGTCCTTCTTTCTCCGCAAAGTTTGAAGATCGTCGCTGGGTTTAGTATTAGATCCTCCAACTACCACATTGACATCGTCAAGTCCGGTAATGTTGTATTCGATGACTCTCAAGGTTGGGAAGTAGTTCGGTACAACGCTTGGTCCAACAATCGAGAGGACGTATCGCTCACCCCACCTGCCCCCAATCTTCTGAGAGTAATCGGCGTTCTGGTTCTCGTCAAAGGAATCGTCATCGTCATTGCTTTTGCCAACAGCTCCAATAGGAGTGGGAAGGTAAGAAAACGCCTCCCTCAACGAATTGAGGTATGACTCTGCGTTCTGGATGTTGTAAACCGGGTTCTCCTCATCGAATTCCGAGGGGTCCATCTCGTAAGCAACCATCTCTTCAACAGAGCGGCCGGGCCACTTCTGCTTGGGCTTCTTCTTGCGCTTGCTATCGTCATGGGGTGGCTTGAGCTCGTCACTATCGTGCACCATAAAATGGTCCAGATTCATATGACTGGGATAGTGTTAGTGATGGGCTTTGACGGAAGATTGGAAGACTGGGAAGATCATACCCATAGATAGATCCCACAATAACATCACGGTATTGTTTAGACCACAAAACATACTTCTTCCAGCACCTGCAGGATTGTTTAGTAAGGGAATCGTATAGGAATCAGGGTGCTTACGTTTCGTCCCAGCTTTGCTTTGTACTTGTCCAAGCTGGGGGAACATGGCCAATCAAAATGGCTTTCATCCCGATATCTCTCATCAATTGTAACTGGATCTTCAACCACTCCATTTGTTCATAACCCGGCTCGCCTTTGAGATCGCAGCCATCGACAGCGGCGTTAGAACCGAAGAAGTAGCTAAGGCTGTCGTTAGGAATCAAAGTCCAAAACTGTGAGAGAGATAGGGTAAACAAACATAGTGTTGAGCGAAACAACTGAAAGGCCGCCTTTGCTAGCCAAACCCATCTTGCCGTTGGTCCCTGGCACGACTTGAGTCCAAAAATAGGCGCCTTTGTCAAACACGTGATGTCTGGAGTACAAATGTTAGTTAAATGGCTGAATAACAAGAAATGATTAGTAATTAGAGTGTCAAGTCATACTGGTCTTGTGGAATGAAATTCCTCCAGATATCCGAGAATTCGCGCGTGATTTTATTGGGGCCCTCCGTCATGATATTGTGAGGAAAGATATCGTTATTTCCAAGAGTCGGAACACTAAACACCAATTTTAGAAACCACAAGAGTCGTAGAAGATGCCACCCGGAGCAAGTTTTGTTCTAGAGATGGTATGATTAAAGCTTACATTGGGACAACCAAGTCATTTGTCGGGTCATCGTCACCAAGATTATCCGGCTTCCCAAAAACATCCATCATTCCGGCGGTAATACGCCGGTTCAACGTGAAGATTTGACTATCACTCCGTGGGATATTAACGTCATTGTCGTGTCTCGCCGAGTCGCCAGTCCAGATGACAAAATCAATCTCCTATATTTCGTTTCTGTTAGCCTTTCGCCCCCCTACCCAAATGCCAGGATTTCGCAAGGCGGAGAAACTGACATCTCTGAGATTCTCCTTAATCCAGGCGAAAGTCTCGTTGACCAAACTGAATGGAGTATCGCAGCCCGCGGACTCGGCACCAAGAACACCAGCTTCGCCTTTACCACGGTGGCAACGCTCACTAGGATCAGAGCCCGTGAGATAGAATGGGTCAGGATGAATGTCTGCAAAATGTTAATCCTGAATCATCCAATATTATCACTCGCTAAATACGGTAAGACAACTTACCAGTAATGTGCAAAAATCGCCCCTTCAGCTTTCTAGCTCCGAGCTGCGATTCTGGCGCATCGCGCACCGAAACAACTTTGCCCGGACCAAGGAGAATCTGGTTCTGGACCGGAGTTGCCTCGACACAGGTAACGGCTAGAAAGCCCAGGACAAAGGCGGTGGAAAGCCGCATTGTGAATTTAGAGGACCTGGCAGTTTAGGTTTAACTGAATTTGTCGTCGCTCTTGGCTGGATGATGGGAGATATAGAGAGAGAGGAGAGGGCGAGAGGTGGTCAAAATAATAGTGCCATCAGACAAACAAGTTGGAAATGATAACGGATGGTCAACGTCAACCGGTCAAGGGTTAATAGGAATCAGTATTATAGCAGTGTATCGGCCAAAGGAGGGCCCGGTGGGAGGATAAAGAGGATTAAAAAGTAGGAGTGGTCTCCCACTTACGACAATGGAGGGGGGGGAGGGGACAGAATTCAGGGGAGTGGGGGGGAAGAACATTTCAGGGAAAGGGTGGGTGCCGTATGCCCTTGGAACGGGAGTGCTGATCTAGGACGAGGCAGTGTAGTGCGGGGAGGCGGAAGACGAGTGGGACGAAGGGGGGGGGGAGGGAGGGAGGGAAAGAAGGGATGGATGGGGCGGATGAGAAAGGAGTGTGGAGGGGGTGATATCGTCAGAGATACCGAGTTAGCCAGTCATAGTGAACAATGAACAAACGTGTGCACTGGGCCCTGGTTGGATATTTGGCCCTTGGAGGAGAATTGCATGGCTGGAGCCGTGAGCAAATGTGGTGAATGATGATGGTAAGTTAGCGCAACTGTCGTTGTCGGTCCTCTGGCAGTCAGGGCGTTGAAGGCCTCCCACCCCACCAATCCCCTATCATGGCATGGAGGCAACCGCTACACACAGTTCACTGTGCGTTTTAGGTCATCGCCTGTTGTGTAGCGAATGACGCAGCGCGGAAATTTGGTTGCGCGCTATTTTGTGAACTTTAGCTCACTGGTCAGCGTCATGAGAACGAAGGGCATTCGGAAATAAGCCTCAATGTTTACGAAAGCTCTGTGAAATCCTGCTCCACATTTGATAGTGCCTTAGCTAACTGTGAGTTGGAGCTTGGTCATCGAGCTGATACAGCTGTCAGTAGCCATTCCCCCTATACTGGTACAGTGCCAGGCATGAGATGTCATAGAGTACACGTACAGTATCGTGCCCAGGCCGCGGTGGCCGGCCACCGGGGGATATGCTCGAAAATGCTCGGAAGAGCACACAGTAAGGAAGATGGAACCAACGGCCGCTATAATCACCAAAAGCAACCCGTTATGCCTCCTCCTCCACCTTCAACCATCCAACTACCGGTATCCCCCCCCCCCGAAGTAAAATTAAGGCGGCATAGGGTGCGATACTGCACTTCCCTGTGCTCCTTGTTTCGCCTCGGTCCCCTGGCGTTGACCCCCATCCTCACGGCAGGAAATGTGGTTGGGTGGTCGCGTGCGGCTGCGTGCAAGAAGCTGCACCTGCCTGCTGCCCTGCATGCCGCATGTCCTCTGAGGTTGGACTCCCCCAAATTGAACTATTTTCAAAATTCAGGTCGGGTCCCACAAATGTTTTGCGATCGGTAACCATCTAAAGGATCTGGAATATTTCTGATTCGATATATTGCTCACTTCAGCTCACACCACACCCCATAATATTATATCCCTTAAATACTCCGGCGCCTCTTTCTTTCCTTGCGCGAGCGATAAAGCCAGCAAGGAAATCAGGGTGGTTAAAGGGCACCGTTTGATAGACCAAGCATTTATCTGTGATCTGTGCCGAAATCTCTGATTCCTCCCTTATCAGTTCGGGCTGAGCTCGAGAAATGTCGGAGGCATGTGTGCGCTGTGTTTGTTTCCACCAGCAACCGAGTGATTTTGATCATTCTGCGAAGCATGCCTTCTCATAATTATCTCCAAAACTGGCAGAGAGCTGGCGTGGCCTCAACTCTGACTGCCGGGAGTTTTGTGTCAAGTCGGTCACTATGGAGATGAGGCTAACTTTCTGCCGATTTCACCCCACGGAGATTCTTCAGTTTTGGGGTGAATAAAGTTTAAAGAAGAGAAAAGAGAAGGAAAAAAACTCTCAAAGAAATGGCTCGCCAGCAGCACGCTGTAACTTTCCACTATCGTAGCTCGGTGCTAACGATATGCGGGTCTCCCGTCAATACTATTGCCATCCATCAACCTGAGCCTTTTCATGGTGAACGCCTTTAAAGTTCATACCTCAGCCGTGCTGATATGATACTGTACCTCGGAACACCGTGAGGAATTTCACAAGGGCAGCACGGCATGCCCACGAACCGAGGAAAAGCTAATCTTCAGGCAAAGGCTGACAACCTCCCACTTGGGGAAAATCAATCCGAATCATCGAAAGGAAACAGTGATGCGAAGCCAACACCGCCGCGCAGGTGGGAATAGCAACGGAAGCCCGCATCATAGTTGTTTATTCAGTACTATTTTTACGGTATTATTAGCATATTTAGTTTCCTTATCCAAGCGCGTTATCGTCACAGGTAGCCGTGCTATGCCCTGATGAGTACCGGTATTGAGATACCTGTGGGGCTCATTGGTGTGGTGTTGCCTGGTGTGAGATGAATTCATGCCAGGCTCTGCCTCCGCTCACACAGGATTGCATAAGTGCGGTGTCGGACTGAATGTATTTTGCACGCTCAACCCCAAAAATCCAGAGCCCAACCCATGCCCCGAAACGGCAGCCATCCCACAAAACCCCACCTCCTCCACCCGTTTCCAACATGCTATCCACTATGCCTGAAAGCAAGGAACTCGAAATTCCCATCCACTGCCGCTAATCCACTGCGTTCGCCAGCTATCGTCATAATGGAAGGAAGTCAATCGGCAATTGTTTATTTTATTATCATCAATTATTTACCCAATTTGATTTCATGTTCCGGCGGTTTATTGACCTATCTCCTGTTACCTCTAAATCTCACCGCCTGTTTTCCCGGCCTGTCGTCGTTGTCGGGGATGCCAAGCAGCAAAACGGTCCTGAACGTTTAATGAAAAAGCAATGATTTGTGGCCCGAAAAGCAACGAGCTGCATTCTTCTTCCTCAGCTCGCCTGGTACGTTCGCCTTACTATTTTCCTCCTCGTGAGTTCGGGGCATGGTACCGTAGTGGTATCTTTTTCCTGCGACTTGATATCTGACAGGTAACTAGTCACTTCGCTCTCTCCATACGGCTCCTTGCAAAGTACCCATTTAGCACATTATTTTAACCCCAGGCCACAGAGCTACATACTGCTGGCATACAAGCACAGCACACGCGGTACAAGTACATGCTACGATACGACTACAAAGGGATGATTTTGCTTTTAGTGAAGCATCAATGGCGCTCCTACCGTGCTAGAATACCAGTACGAGTACAAACCCAGCACCGTCACATTCTAGGGGTACAGCAGCAGTTCGGGTTACCGTGCCCCCCATTTGAGGCCTTTATTTTCCTACCCGCCACACAGACGAAGCCAAGAACAACCGAACAAATGAAGCAAGCCTTGCGCAGAAAATACACCAAAATCCCTTCCAGATGGAGGAGATACCCGAATTGCGTGCAGCAAAAGCAAATCCTCATGTACCCCAGGTAAATCCCCCACCACCTCACCTCGTCCTTGGCTTTCGGTTTGGACTACAGGTACATCAAGCATTACGTATATTATTGACCGACAAAGTTTCTCCAACAATACCGGTACGAGTAGTGGTATCACGATACTTCAATTACTTTTTCCTCCGCCATCTCCTCCTCCCAGGATACCGCATTCCTCCTGCGGCGACGCCCCTGTGTTCCTCCTCCTCCACTCAACTATTGTCTCGGGAGATTCTTCCAACGATTGATGTATTGAATTGATAATCTCCCAGTGTACTCGAGTATACGATACGCTGCTACTTCACACCAAGAACCGCGAGTGCAGTACCTGTCCGAGGCCCTTCCCTGCATAAAAGCCATAAATTCCTTCCGCAACTGGACGTCTGCCCTAAGCAGATCTGTGCACTACTGTATTCATACAAGTAGACTGCCACACTCTGCATATCACACAAATATAGTACGAATAGCAACGACCGGCAAGAATGAGGCTTTCCGCATCTCGGCTACTTCGCTAAAACTAAATATATAGTTGAAACCCAAACATCCCTCTGTAATGGGTCGGAAACCGGTCACGGCGCCAAACAAGAGCACAGTCTTCCAGTCGGGAACAGAATTTTGCGCAACACATGGCGGAACCTTTTTTTTTTTTTTAGCCAACTACCCCACGGTGAACGGAAGGAAGAGTGCGTGAGAAACAAGAGGCGACAAGGAACTAACAAACCAGTCCAGCCATCTAGTTCTAAATGGAATTCACATAAGCAAGCAATTGCTTTGTCCCGCGCCGTGCTGCTCTGTGAATGAAGCGAGAACAAGCAGCAGCAGAAACGAGCCATTTTTGCTACCATGTGATTTGCTGTGTCTGGCGGTTGCTATGTCCGCATTTAAGCTCCCTCCACTCGCAGCGGAATGAAGAGTTTGGTTGGCCATTGACGTCACTAGCATTGTGTGTGGAAGGTCTACCCTTTTCCATGCAGGGTTTCCCCGCCCTGCGTGGTGTAACTACCCGGGCAGTTGGTTCTGAGTGATGATTCGGAGGACGGGATGGAATGGAATGAATGGGGGAGTGAGAGAGGGTGATTCAATGAGCCCCGGATATGCTATCGGTATACTCGAGTAAAGGAATCGTCTGGGGAGGTTATGATTGGTATTCGTGTAGAGCGCGTAGGGGTGTGTGGAGTAGTCTACAGTAGTGCAGAATTAAAGCGATGATATGGTACTGTGCTTGAGGCGGGTCAAGTTGGGCCTTACTTGGAAAGATGGATGCTGTGTACTCGAGTAAGTGTTGGGAAGAGAATTAAGTGACGATGTAGTAGTAGTAAGACTGTGGTGAGTGCTCGAGCGCCGCGGCCCTGTATGGGCTGATCCTCTCGGTATTTTTTACGAAAGCGTCGAAGATATGATGTAGTTCTGCGGACTCCTTCCAAGACTAGCATTTCACATACTATCATAGTATCATAATAATATTATCATATTTAAAAACGCTTTCTTAACCTAAGTTATGCCCCAAGTTGCCATTCACTATTCCTGAGCGCCTGCGGGAGGATGGAGAATGCTCCCACCAGTGCTCCCAACTCTACCCTCTCGCTCAGCGCTTCACGAAGTCTCTCCTCCTCCTTGGCCATATCCACGAAATCTTTCACAACTACGGGAGAAAAAATAGTTCCGGGACCTCATCTCCCAACGCAAGCTAATTCCGCACCCTCATCTGATGTAGACTGGATAGGTGTAGTTAGGACAACATACGGTAATTGGATTGAGCACCCTCGCCCAACCTTCCACAACCTTATCCACCAATGCGCAGGTACCAACCACCCTGACCACCATACCCCGTCCAATCCCGAATCCGCCCATGGAGCGCAATCATACCGCACCCGGAAACTTCCGGTGGCCCCACCCACGGCGCGACCAGGCACCTGGCACCAAAACAAAAAAGAAAGCGCCACGCACGCAAGGAAATCTGCCGTTTGCATATTGACCACACGTCAGGCTAAAAGACAGCGATTGGACTGTAGAATCGAAACGCTGGAACTTTGCGAGTTTATTTGCTGTTCCCTTGAGGTGTTTGGTGGCTTTTTTTTTGTCGTTGTGCTGTGGGGATTTCTTTTTGGGCTAGGCAGATAGATAGAGACTGGGGCCGGGGTGAGGTGCGGTTCCGCCGGTTGTGCACAGGCATGGTGGAAGTGCTATTATTTATTGTGTTCTCGGTGAGGAGTTTTTTTTTTTTTTTTTTTTTGATGGGTGGGCGGGCATTGGCTTGGTTTGGGGTTGATATGAATAGGTCCTATAGAATCCGGGGAAATATTTTTAATTTCTGGGAAGTGTTTGTCGTGATGGTTTTGTGGATCCGGTTGTGTAATATGCATACCGTAGGGGCTGTTACTGCATTGATTTCTGTTTTGAATGTTGAGACGGGAGCTTTAGATTTGTGCTGAACATGCATTGCTGCAGTGCCGGCGCTGCCGTACCGGTATTGCTGGCTAATCCTTCTCTCAATCTGATAGGGCGGGTGGGCCCACAACACTCAATGAGTGGTATTCTTGTCCCGCAGCAATACCGGTATGCTCTCGTCTACCCATGCCCACCTGTCACGTCCCGTCAATCAAATGGTTTCCGGTTTGTAGGATCATTGGCGGGCGCAGGTCAGGTGCTTACGGTGATCAAATTTATAGAATTTGACCAGGTGGATAGCGGGTCTTCCGTCTTAGTTGCTGAGGCGGCCCCCCTGGGTGAGGCATCCTGCCGACTAGGGAAGTTGAGAACCATCCCGTACGAGTTACTTGGTGGGGAGGATTCCCCTCTCACGAAGTCAATGAGAGTACACTTAACCATTAGGCCTAACTTTGCGAAAATATTAGCCATCTAGAGAGGAAGGAGAAGCACAAAACCAAGGGAGGACACTGCCGAATCGCACGGTGCACCTCTCGTCTCTCCCTGCTGCTCTACCTGAGTATGTTATGAACCACAGCACCAAGTTTTTACTCGGTAACTGGGATACGTAAAAACCTTTTCTTGACCAGGCAACACGCGACATAGTTAATGAAGGGCGTGTAACCAACCCCGTTGCCAGCTGTATTTCTCCACTGCTGGGAGAGAACACCGATGGCGGGTGTCGAATCATATTCCATGATCAAACTGGGATAGTCGTATGGACAACCCCACTTCATCCTATTGCTTCATAAAGCATAACTACCCCCCGGCCCGTAGGTTAGCCTTAGATTGGGAGCGAGTACGCAAGGGATTCTTGTATTCCAGTTCTGCTGCCGTTTTGTGTTTAGGTTGCGAGTGCAGGTTCTGTAGGTGCTGGAGCCTTTGGCAACCAGCAATGCCTTATCATGCTAAAGGATAGGCAACAACGCTTGGTGAATCGAAGATTACAAGGCCTGATTTTAATGACCCTATTACCTCGTACCCAAAGCCAGCAACCTTTGGGGAGGTATGAAGGTGGGGTTTGAAGATAAATATTTCTTTGTGATTATTTTACAGAGACTGCTTGTAGAAACCTAGAGGCCTTTGCGAGAGGGAAAGACGCGTTATGGTAAACTAATGATGGCCGGGTGCGGAGTGCTGGCGCCATTAGGCCGGCGGAGCACGAGTGCGATAAGGTGTCGTGGCGTTGGAAGGACTGGAATGGTAGGAATGCTTGCCAGCCGGGTAAGTCCCGTACTCAGCGGAGCGGATTATCCACCGTGAGGCTGCTGTCAAGGTTCGCGAGAAACTCAACCTTGATTGTCTTGGGCTCCGGCGTCGTACCAATCCTATGGAGGATCTCTGACTTAGCGCCTCCGATGTCGTGGAGAATGGTCCGCATGCACTGGCCAAGTGGTTTCCTGCTTAGGAGTCTGCTCGTACAGCTTTCGAACTCTCGGTGGATCGCTGGTCAACCCGCAGCCACCGATCTGCATGGATCACGAAGCAACCTCCAAGTACGAGTACTAGTACACCCAACCCCTTTCCCTTAGTCACAGCTACCATAAATAACATCCCTTTTATCTCCTTCTTCCTTTCGACAAACCTGCAAGGTCATCGCGCCCGCACGCGTCATGGATAACCCGAGCTCTAGAGGTAGTGCTACCGGTATCCAGCTCGAGAACCTACAGCCCGTGCGGCCGAACCCCCCGTCACCCCGGCACGCCGCTTCACCGACGCCCCGCCCAGACTACTACTCAAGGTTTAGCCCGGGGTTTGCTGATGGGTTCGAGGATTTGGACGTGGATAGTGGATACACGAAATATGAAGATGCGCTTCTGGATCGCTCGACGAAGAACTTTATTGTCGATTTCGGAGGGGAGCCAGACGTCGAGCGTGGTGGGGCTTGGTGTGCTCTGGATCTCGACTCATCGAAGCCGGAGACTCTGGACAACTTGAAGAATCTTCTGAAGCAAGCTGTAAGCTTCCGTGCGGGGGAGATTTTTTTCCAAGGGGGGTTGGGCTAACCTGTTGCAGAGACCGAGGGAGATACGCACTAGATGGATGTCGGTCATGTTTTATCACTCTGGTTAGGGTTCGGACTAATTCTGGTTCTTCACTAGCAATATATTCGCTCCGCATACACAGAGAGAGCTCGTCCACACGATTGCTGCTCATTATGGATTCACTTCTCGACATACTAGTGTCCTTACGGCGCCGCCTGCTGAGCATACTCATACTCCTACTTATCAGAAATCTGTGCCTTCGATGAGAGAGAGATTCTTCCGCCAACGCCCCTCGGATCCCTCGGATATTGAAGATAGAAGCATAGCAGATAGTTATGCTAACCTGGAGGCAATAGCTAATGCTACTGATCCCTTCCCGGTATCGGGGGCCAAGAGGGGAGGACACATGGAGATTGTGAGTAATGTTTGGCATTGGCATGCTGTTGAATGGGGTGGAAGATGTGGGTCCTTCTTCTAGTATCAGTTAGGCCTCCGCTGATTCTTGCAGTTATGTGCATCGGATTCAACTCGCTGCATCAAATGCCTAAAAGGAAAACCCCAACCGGCGATAAGGATGAGAACGGCAACGATGTTGATTGGTGGCATGAGGAAGAAGATGGTCAAGCAGCCATGGATAAAGGGGAAAATTACCCCGACGGAAAACGACAGTGGGCCTGGTTAGTGCTCTGCGATGATGGTTTGTTTGCGATGTCCCCGCTCGTATACCTTATGCTGATTTTCTAGGGACTGTACTGAGTTTATATGAAGCCCCTGGAAGAGACGTTGGCGACCGAGAGCTGGCGATTATACGGAAAAATCTGGTCACGGTTTTCCGGTCGCTGTCTAGGTCTAACGCTGCTAGGGAAAAAGTAGAGAAATCTGTGCAAATGGGGGGTATGGATGAATTGCCTTTTAGAAGAAATTTCGCTGAGGGCGGTGGAAGTGAAAATGTAAGTACTTAGTGTTCACCGGAGGTTCTATGGGGGTGACTAACTATGGTGGTTAGGTCGAAAGCGGTCCGAGCCTCCTTTTCTACTATTTATTTGACGACTGGTATTCTTCCTTGGAGCTTGTGGTTGGCCGTGGATATCCGTATAGTGACCGCATGCGTGAATTGGTATATTCTCCACCTCTCATACCGTTTCGTCCGTTAATAAGTCATAGCGTCGTGATATGCAAAACAACCCCGAACTCTCCCAAATCTCCCGCCTCCATCGCCTCGCCCGACAGCTAGCTACTCTAAAGCGAATGTACGAGACCAAAAAGATAATAATCGACAATGTCCTGTACCGCCAAGAAAACTCTCGTAAAAGGAACATCCCACAATCAGTCGCCCCAACTACTCCTCCCACCGGGCTCTCGCAGAGTCCCGTTGCTCCAATGGGAGATCCAGACGTCCTCGGTGTTCCGCTAAACCCCCTCGCTATTGCAAAATTCGAACGCCTGAGGGATAGAATAAAGCTCTATGCCCTTGGCGAGATCAACGACTGTCTGCAAGAGAAATCAGAGTTGGTAGATATGACGTTTAATCTCATTGCCCTGCGAGAATCGGAATCAGTAGAGCGACTCAATCGCGTCGCTATCCTACTCACGAAATTCGCGTTTCTGTTTGTCCCGCTCACGCTCATCACTGGGTACTTTTCCATGCAGCTGAAGGATTTGGAGGGCGTTTACACACAACGGGACTTTTGGGGCGCCAGTGGAGTTTTCGTGTTCATTACTATTCTGGTGTTGTATACCATCGGGAAGACCACGGACACCATGGAGGGCACGAGGATGTGGGAAGGGTTCAAGGCTGTTTGGCTGGGGTGTTTTGGAAAGAAGGGGGCGCAAAGGGCGAGGAGGAGGGGGAGTCGAGACTCATAGTGTCCTGACGTTTGTGAACACAACTTCTATTGCATACCGCCAAAATTCAGCTTTTTTGCCCTGATCTTGGCATCATGCAATAGTGGTTGTGTTCACAAACGTCAGGACATTACGAGTAGTGGTGGTCACTCCACGTGGTTGGGGATGGGACGATGTACTATGGTGTTTAAGTGGGGGATTGTGCTGTTGGGGTCAGTGTTCCCAACCGTCCAGGGGCCCGGCGGGGCCCCGCGGGGGGACTGCCAAGGGCCCTGGGCGGGACCGGACGGTTATCTGCAGTCTGCCCAGGGCGGTCAAAGTGCAGGACGGCAGGCCCTACAGGGTGAGACAGGGTGCTCACGGATAGGAGGTGACGGCCGGTGAGGGTGGGACTGTGTGGGACTGTAGGGACTGAGATTAAAGAGAGGGAAAGTACTCTAAAAGCTCTTGGAGTCCATAGCCTTACACAAGTCTGGATGTATTTTCTCTTCGTAGTTGGCTAGGGCGTCTGGAGGTATCAGGCCGGGGAAAAAAATATACGTTATGGTTCACAAAGTTTCTTCTCATTTTCCTTTATCATGTTTCTTCGAGCTTTGTTTTACTTTTACTCTTCCCCAGAAATCCGAGTCAATCAGCCTATCCGAGTATTAAAGCAATCTCTGCAATATAACACCCGTTCGGCATTGGCCAAGCGATATATTATAACAATGCAGTTTTAGTCCTTAAAGTTCAAGTTATAGGATGGCGGTCCCCCACTGTCCGTCCGGTCCTCGCATTCCCGGGCATAGTCCGTCCTAGCACCTTTAAAAAAGACGGGCTATTAGCTGTAGTCCGTCCCGTCCCGAAGACGGACGGACTGGATGACTGGGAAAACTGGTTAGAGTCGAAATGGTGAGGAATGCGAGTGTCAATTGAGCATGGCATGGTATGATATTTAGGAATCTCACTTTCTTTGGGTGATGTTTTGGTAGTGTTATGCATATTGGCGTGTTATTTTGGGTTGGCGTGCGCACAACTGTATGTATATATATATAGTACTGTACCTTGGGAATAGGCGTGTAAGCTCCTGAACCATAAATATTGATACCGCTATGCTACCTACGCGGGTGCAAACCCAGAGTACGATATCCACTGACAAGCCCAACCCACCCTTGGGGATCATCGGGATCGTTGAGCGTGAATTGGCTTTTCCTCCTCGGTGTCCACATGTGTGCTCAATCATAACAGCTGGGTTAGATTCGGAGTCTACTGGTAAGCTAGAGCGCGCTATCGTACTAGAAGTTGCAAGATTGTGTTTTGTTTGTATTCACCGAGGCCTGGGTATATCTGCACGGGGGTGGGTTCGTGTCTGTTTGTGGTAAAGAATATAGTATATAAGGTGTAAGGTAGACTAGTCCCTCTTGGACTCTGGAAGAGGTGGAGACACTTGGCTGGGTATTCCATCGCTGCCCTGCACTGGGGCTGGCATGATCCTATTAAAGGATTAGGGATTATTTTAACCCTGAGTCGGAGATCCTCGGGATTACGGGAGAGAGAGAGTAGTAAAATTGAAGAGTGTTTTTGTTTTCTGCTGATGGCACAAATTATCTAGTGAAAGGGGGATCCCCAAGCCTGGGAGTGTTACAGTTATAATACGTTTTTTAGGAATGGGAAAGTTGTATAATAATGGCTTTTTTTCCCAGCCGCCTTGGGGCAGTGAAAGATGGTATGATATTTGTGCGAAGTATGGTGTATATAGAGCAAACGACAACAGAAGGAAATGTATGAAATCCACCACAGTCCCACATCTCTAACAGTATGGATACAAATCGAGTGTTATGGTCAATAGCTAGTTCTAGTCTGTTCTATCCCCAACGTTCCATGTTTCCACTATCGTAGTCAAACTGATATAAGAGTTTTCCAAAGATCGGACAACCCCGGTGAGGGCGTGAAACACAAGGCCCAGCGGTGGTGTCATGCTTGTTATTGGTGGTTTGTGATTTGGTATGTTGTGTGGCTTGAGGTTTTGTCATAAATGATACTAGCTGCTCTGTGTGCCCTTGAACAGTCGGGGTGGGGGGGGGGGGGGGTTAAAAAAAGCCCCCAGTATTATCCTGCACTTAGGTATATTTAGCTTGATCTGCTGACTGAATGTGAGCGTGGGTGCTTAGGTATGCATAACTGACCCTCACTATAAGTGCACCTACGATTGGTGATAGCGTGCTCATGAGGAAGTAACTTAGGGACTAACGTAACTATGAAATATCAGGATAGTTGCACGGCCTTGTTGCAGGTGGTTTCTTCCTTCGTATCATAGCTAGTTGTAATATGGGTATTCTGGCAAGAGCTTAGGAATGAATTTACTCTGGGTGGATGGTATGTAGCCTGTCTGTGGGGCTTTGTAAGAACATGGTATACCGTGTTCTTAGTATCTAGGCGGTGATTTGACTGTTCCAAGGAGGTGGGACCATAATCTCGGAGTGCTCATAGATTCTCACTCGGGGGTAGATGGCCATCGAGGTCGTTTAGTGAGTATACGGAGGCCAAAACACACCAAAATTGCTGGTTTTCGAGCTATCATAATTCAACCACCGTTGATGAAAACAGCATGAAAAAAATTCAAAAAGTAATTTTCTCTAATGGCACAAGAAAGCATGGCATTTCCCCCTTGAATTCTCCTGTAGTAGTGAGGAGTGGAATGTCCTTGCCCTCAAAGTACCTGCCAAGACCAGAGTTTTTGCGTGAGAAAGATATATTGCAACACACCTTGCCCAGTTCATGTGCCCACAGCTCTCTGCAAGCTTGTGATAAAAAACTAAGATAAATATATGCTATACTCCAGACATGATATATTTTTTCAAAAAATTTACAAAGCTGAGTTCTAAGGTGTCTGTGGAAATACAATGGCTCGAAAACCAGCAATTTTGGTGTGTTTTGACCTCCGTATACTTACTAAACGACCTAGATTGATGGTTGTGGCAGGTGGCGTAATCCGTAGGTCAACACTAAAGGAGAAGCACAAGTGCTGTAACTTCCTGGCTTCCGATGCACTCCTTCGAGCTCCACCTGCGGCGCATATATAACAACATAGGTAGGATGAATAACCTGGGTGTATGACTTGATCCGGGAGAACTGGGTCTTCCCAGGCATTAATGTTCTGCTCCCTTTGGGGACGGCGGCCCCCAAGGGACGTAGGCTTGGAATAAGGACATAGTGTAGGAGGTATTATGCCTGGACCTTTTTCTCCTTGTGGGCCATGAGGTGTCTGACTCTGTCTGACTCTGTCTGACTCTGTCTGGGTTCTTTTTGGTGTGTAGAGTAGGTATAGTGATTTTCTTCCATTGTGAGATGTGATATACTGGATTTTTGGCGCTTAGGATGGTGCTGTAGTTGGATATGTATGATTCGAGAGGTTGCGGGGCTTGGGTTGTGGGTTTTGTATTTGGTCTCCGCTGTGGTTGATTTCGGGGGTTTGGTTCACAAGATATCATTCGGGGTCACTGTCTCCAGAGATATTAAGCATGTGGATAACTACCCACTAGAGCCTTGGGAATACGTGGGCACACTTGTATTGTTATACACTAGGGCGTGTTGGCAGTGTTGGCAGTGTTCGCTGTAGGCCAGGCCGGTCCATAGTCTTTCAAGAGCCCGCGGGCTTTCCCTCTGCCCACCGGGCCAGTAGGATTGTGCACCTTGAGAAGCCTTTCCGCTAGGGTGGAAAGAAAGATATACCAGCAGCGGGATGGGGGTTTGCGTCAAAGAACTGGCTAACTTAGGATGCGCAAGGTGGATGCACAAGGTCCTGAATAAAGGACTGTTTTATTCCCACGATACATCCTAAACTTCATGTGGCTCATGACCAATTGGTTCTGTTGCGGAGGATGATGTAGTGAGATAATAAGAACTTAGGTTGTTTTACGATTGGTTCCCTAGATTTATATGTATTGTAATCTAGGACTCGCCGGAAATGTGCTTACTGAAATGGAACCCTTAATAGGGCTAGTTCCCTATACTTTTCTTATCTATATTTCATATGGAATCTCGGTACTTGTGAATTTAAGTGATATCTCAGAGGAAGTAGTGGAACTATCTATATAAGAGCTGTCTGGGCTGATTCCTGAGGCTGGTGGTGTTATGCCAGATCAACGTTTGTAGAAACATGTTTTTAGTCATTAATTCGTTTGTTCTTTCCCGTAGGCCTTCATAGGCCGAACCGGCCTTTACTGGGTCCTGCCCACAGTGAGCATTGCATGTTAACGTTGCAATTTTTCTCATAAAAGTGTTTTTTTCTTTTCTTTCCTTCCCGGTTTTGCTCTTCAACGTTTCGTGCTGTCTCTCACAAGTTCAACCCTACACTCTGTGCCTTACTTTGTTGCATTAAACATCTCTTTACCTCTGGATCCGCACTAAGGTATATCGTACTAGGGACTGTGAGCTTGCATAATTTCTCATATTATACAGGTGGCGATCCCAGTGGAGTTTTCTTTGGCACCCAATACAGAGAAGATTTATCAGGCACCAGGTCGGTCACCACAGGGCCAGCCAAAGGTTGCTCATATCGAAGGGAATTTAATGAAGACGTTGTAACACTTCACAATAGAGCCAGAATAGCGTTCTTATAACTGGTAATGAATCATACGAAGGATACGCCGGCTCTAGCTCCCCTGGGCAGCTCTGGACCACCTTCCAAAATCTACATTTTATTGCGAAATAGAAGACTGTTAGTATTATCTGATATGGTTGCTGTCTTATGCCCACAATCTAGCTTCACACTTTCTTTCTGGCTTGCTGGGAGGAGGCCCCTATAGTCTGGCCAGATTCTATAAACCCTACAAAAACTGCAGAATACAAGCCAGGTAGAAAGGAAAATTTGCATAAGAGACCCAAACAGGCAACAAACAATAATGCTATGCTCACACCTCACTGTTCTGGATCGTGCTGAACCTGGTGCCCCACTGAGCTATGCAAAATCTGTGCCACCTCCCAATCATCACAAAATCAAAACCAACAAGATAAGTATTTATTCCCGCCGTGATATGATGTGAAAAGACCTAGCCGGTGCAGTGGTTAATACGTCAAGAGGCGATTAACCCATATCAATTATCAGGAGTCCAGCTTCTCGATTTCCCTTAAACTAACTTATTATTGAATGATTTATCATGTTGGATAGGAGATTTAAGGAATCCTGCCCCACAAGAGCTGGGAGACTGAAGACTCTAGCATTCTCCAATAAGGCTATAGGGTGGATTAGGCCCACTGCGAGGTGGTAGAATCTGACTCCAGACCTCACCCCTAAAGATGAGGTCTGCAACAAGCATGGTATGCTAGCAGAACATAAAATTTAATGAAAGAATTTTTGTTTCTTATTTTTAAAAAAGGATTCTTTGTTCCATCCAGTTTGAAGAAGGAGAGCAACTGCAAATTTTGAATGCTATATAGATTCTCTAGTCTGCTTTGTACTGTCGACTACTTATGCTGTTTCGGTGTCTAGGTTTTGGATTACCTATGGGGAAAGCGGCCATGGGATATTAATTCTCGCTCCCCATGAGTGCCGGCCTGTGGTATTTGTTTGGGGTTTTGCTTCATTCACACCCGCAGCGTAATGGGGAGGGTATTTTGGTTTGGTTTGGTTTGTTGTTTTTCCATTCTATGTCAATCGGCATCTGGCGTTGAGCTCGGGGCCTAGTCTCCACGACGGGTTTGGATTGTTTGTGATGATGGCGGATCGTTTGTTTACAATCCTAATGCTACTGATGAGTGACTGTCGTGGAATCCCTTTACAATTTGGCCTGCCTCTTGGGGTCCGTGCCGGGTGGCTGCGAGACCGGAGTTGCTAATTTTTCATCTGGATATCTATTTCTAGAGCCGGACTCAGACGATCTTTCTATAGATTTCCTAGTTCACCGTTTCTCACTTTCAGCTACGTTTCATCTACGATGTTCTCCCTCCATCCGCTTCACCCTATACCCGCTCCTCCACTAAACCGGGCTTGGGTGAGTGGGTTATCTAGGGGGGAGCGAGCGGATGGACCGAGCCAGAGAAAATGGGGCCTTTAATTGCAATTCTTTTGCTTCCTCTCCCTCTGTTTGTCAAGTCATTGCATATTTTCAAAGACGCAAAAAATACTGAATGTTTCAGTATATGGTCTGGATCAACACGCCTGTAGGCTTTGAGCAGTAGGGCGTGCTCCGGAAAATCGCCTTCCCGCCATATATTGCTTACTTGCCACTTTGCTTTCTCGGGGCACGAGGAGGATGAGAGCTTGGGGGGGGTTGAAGGAGCAGGTGTTGTGGAGGCAGAAGTGAAGAAGAAAACTCCTTTATGGCGAGCTGAAAAAAATGATAGGAGTAAGACAAAAAGAAGTCTTGAAGAAGGAGTTATATGTGACTCCCAGCTGCTTCTAGGAGCCCAATAGGCTGCCAAAGTGTCCGGAGGTCGCTGAAGTTATTCCCCTTTTCTTCAGTGGCCATCATAGGCTCGGCCATTGCTACTAACGGCCCACCTGCTCGGTTTCGGCCAGCAAGTCAAATGACCATTACTCTTGTCTTTTATTACGACTATCTGATTGTTACCATTAGAGGAACCTTGGCGTTTGTGCTAGTCACCTAGTACCTCTGACTAACTGGGGAATTAGGAAATGATTGGTCCGTATTTCTAGCTTTAAATCCGCCAGCTCTGTCCTCGACCTCATTTCTTTATCCTTTCTACACTAGGATCCATGGGGGGCAAGCTAGTGTGGGGCTAATCCCAACTGCGATCTGCCCCCTGGCAGGAACTGGGTTTCCGTAACCCGGAACACCAGAACTCGGATTTTTGTGCGAGTGATCTAGAATGACGGGATTGCATCCCAGTCTGTTTGTTGTTTTGGACTTTTGTTTTATTTGCATCTGGGCGAGCTAGTGCATAGGACTCTAGGAGCAAAGGTAGAGAGGTGGGGACTTGGTTTAACCTTGGGAGTTGGTTTCTAGGGATGGAATCCCCCGGTAAATTGCTTAATTCTCATGCGCCTTGATAGAACAGATATCGGATATCTATCCTAGAAGCGGAAAAGGCTCTATAGGGAGGCATTTTGGATGCCAGGACACAAAGCTTAGCCTGAAGCTATTCGAGTGTTTCCACTACCCCATGTTTGCTTACAATAGCTCTCCACAATTTCTATTGAATTTGTTCTTATTTTTTTAAATTTTGTTGTATTATTGTGTCCACTTCGGGGGCCCATTGTTTGTAGCCTTGATGACGGAATGTTTTCGCATCTATAGCGCCACCGGTACCTATGTGTCCTGCTGTTTGCTGTGGTGAAAACTCCTAGTTTTCTTATATTTTGCAGGATACCGGTTGGTGCTAGATTGGCGGTCCCTCCAAGAGGCTATCACACCAACCGGCCCCGAATGGACTATATAGTGGAACCTCAACTATCCTAAGAGCTCGAAAATATGGTGTGGATGGGAGCCTGTTTGTTTCCTGGCACTTGGTCGCTGAGTTTTCTACACCACAGTTTATGACAGCCCCCCCATATTTATCTTTGCCCCCCGCTATGCCTGGAGGTGATCACACTTTCGGCGACAGCTAGTTAACACTTCTCGTAATAGTTCCACTAATATGACACTTCCGTCAAATCACCCCTTAGCCAGCTCCCACTAAAGCTAAGCCCAATCTCTCCAAATTAAATACAAGGAAATTTGTCCCATTAGGGAAGTAGGGGATATGAGGTTAGGTGTGTGCTGTCTCTCAGAAACGGCAGTAGAACGTACTAGAGCTACTTATTGAATTTTCAAATATGGAAGGAGCTCTGCAACCTCGAGTGACTCTTTATGATCAGTTTGAAAGTATGACACCGTTTCTTATTTGAGGTATAATATATCTACTGATGCAAACGGGGTACCCTGCCAGTTCGCTACCACTCATCCTCAGGACCCACCTGATACCTATCCACTTAAGCATGGGGTTTGGTATCATAGTAAAGCCAACATCCTTGCTTTCCTATTTTATATTTTTTGGGGGGGCAGCTGGCCTGCGGAAGGGGCTCAGAACAAAAGGGAGCTGAGGCACAGCGCCCTACATCCGAAAGGCCAGTGGGAGATTACTTAGGTTATTTTATGCGCTTTAGTTAAATGACATTGTTCAGGTAGTTGTTTTGTATGCCAGAGTGTGGGGCTAACTAGGATCATCAAATAGGTTAGTAACTGCTTTTTAGAGGGTCCGTACGTATTCATGATATCCTTGTATCATAGTTCAGCAGAAATTAAAAACTCTCCCAGTCTAGGAAATGACGTACTGTAGGCATGAGGTGGACAAAACGCCTTTTATATTATGGGTAAGCTTAAACGAGCAGAGGATGAGGTTGGCACTTCTTCGAACACTAGCCGGAGTTTTACACCGGTGGCCTCTGTAATATTCTCCTAGATTGTTTGTAAGTGATTTTGACCCTGATTCCCTAGTAGTTTATTATATAGAGGGAGACTAAATGGTTACTGGTAGAGGAACTTAGATAGCTCCTGAAGCTTCACCCCTGGTCTTGGTAAAAAAAAAGTAGGCAGGTCCGGAATTGAAGATCCAAGAACTAGCCGCCCTAGCCGATACAGCCAAACAGGTCCCCCTGGGTCCAAGCCGAAACCCTGAGACACCATAAGTCGCCTGGTGTTCATAAAGGTACCCCCAATGTTAAAAGCTGTTGCCAGCATCGATGTTTTTTTTTGCCGGCTGCTGGGTAGGGCAGATGTTACACCAAAACCACGCCCAGTCTGACCTTTGTTAACTCCACAATGCGTGGCATCTCCCTAATCCAAGAGAATCTTGGGAAGACTCACCCACTTGTAACATGGGCCACATTCTAGCCCCAGGCCCTTTAGTGCGATCCTTCTCCACATTCTATGGTTTGTGTTCACAGGGCTTCCTAGCAGGTCGTTCAAGAGTGATCTTAAAGAACCCTGCTCTATCCTGGGAGCTCATCATCACCACAGCACCGGGTCCACGCATTTCTTTCTTTTCTGGTGCTAGGTCAGACTGTGTCAGTATCCGAGACAGTAGGTTATTAGGCTATTGTTTCCTGATTGTTAATACCACAGTTCTTGCGCATAGTTCATAATCAGTACATCACTAGACCTGGCAACACAGCAGAGCCACGCCAGAATGCTAGAGGGGATGCCCACCCTAACTCTGCATGCTTCACGTCATCTCATGAATTATGATATAAATAAGATATAAAAAATCTGCTAGGGATCAAGAGACTCAGGGCTTAAATTTTATTTCTCTAAATAAGCTGGGGCTTGCCTACTGTATAATAGGTCCATGTAAAGTAACCCTAAATATTAGTGTATAGTAAGTTCTAAAGATTTGCAAAAGTATCATAAACACGAGAAAATGTACTCAATGTGAAAGTTGAGGATTTTAAGCTTTCACACGCTACCAAAGTCTACAGGAAAATATCCAATATTTTAATAGATTCCTTGCAATAAATGGGGTTCTTGCCTGCGGGATGTGATAATTAGATATTAGGTTTTGTGTTGTATGGTGACGAATAATGGTATTTCTGGTGTAGAATGCACATGTAACAATGAGCCGCATTGGGGCACTGTTGCTACTTGGGAGAACTGAGACATGTTATACAGAGCAGTGCTAAAGAGCGCATGGGCAGTACACTTCGATACATTTCCTTCTAATAGCCTTTTCCTACTTTAGGCATGCCCCCACGCACACGGGATCATAAGCACCTTTCATTAGTGGACCTTGTCCAAACGACCGATGGATGTTTTATAGGAACTTGGAATAGTTGCGAAGAAGGTTGATCCCCCAAAAGCATGCTCGAGGTAAAGCTCTCCTTGCAACTGTATATTTCCGGAAGCTCTGAAGCGCTGAAAGAGGACAGAAATCCTCGAAAATTCTCTAAGTTTCCAACGGCCCCTAGGGCAACACAGCACCTCCTGCTCAGTGTGGCCTCGCTTCTATATGCAACCTATACAAAGGTTCCTTGGGGGCATAGGCGGTGGATAAGTTCGCCTGCATTAATGTCTTATTAATAATACTTGCCTCCCACGAAGCAAAGGAGATTTCCCACGCCAGCACCCTTGCCTCGGGGATTATTTCCCTTAGAGGGGCCCCGCACAAACATATCCACACTGGCCTACTCGGTCGGGCTCCGTTCAGTCTGGTTGTTCTAGTTGGGCGCCCCCATGGGCGGTCCTTGAAAGAACCAAACCAGACCACCGCATGCACATGCACATGCATTTCTGCAAAGTCTACTATCACTATTCTCTCCTAGAAGCCTCCCCTTTGAATTCTTAATTTCACATGGTGAGTTTACCCCGACATTTTAACCCGTGCTGTCGATTTCCCAGTGTTTGTTCTCTCGCTTAAAAGGGGTGGCAGTTCATTTGCCTACCAATTATATCATACCTGCTGGGCCTTTGTCCCCACTTCGTCCCAGAGGCTACGGTTGTTGGGTTTTTGTGATTGTGTTCTACCGTACCGTGTGCCCTTACTTCCGATGAGCCAGGGCAGGCTCGACACCTAGCCAAATTCAAGGGTTACCGATGGCCTACATACCCGGAGAGAGGCCAAGGAGCCCAATATCATACTAGAAGGCTTCGGTGACACACTAGTCTAACTTACCATTATCTCTTAGCCTAATATTCTAGCACACCCAATATGTGATTGGAAGTGGGTGGACTCGACTGCTAACAGGTTGATGGTTGCTTCAACGAAAATTTCATCCGTAGTCTAAGGATTTTAACTCGCTAAGTTTGGGGAGTACAGTCGGTTCCCCTGATTTCCCCTCTACCCACCCCCAAGAGGGCTGGCCTCCTCTTTCTTCCCTGATGGTTTAGAGCCTAAGCATTATCAGTGAATATATGTAGGAAATCTACAGAGCTCTTGTACCCTTGGATACATCCTTTCCGTACTCTTTTATCCCGTTATCGCCCACCTCCCCTCATCAGTTTCTCTTTCCGGCGCATAAAATTTTGACACATTCCCTTATCTCCTTTACCCACATTTTTTTCCGGGCCCAATGTGCCGGTGAGTGATAGTTCGTGACCCGACTAGGAAAGAAAGGAAAAAAAGGTCAAGATCCCCCAAAGGGAAATGATTGACCTCGCAGCCCCATCAGGCAATTTTCTCCCGAACAAGCTTTCCAGCCCTAATAATTTTGAGGGCCAAGAGGCCCCAAACATTGGCCGCCTGTTTCCGAGCTGCATAATCTTCAAAGACCACCAATTCGATATATAATTAATCAGCGCTTTACTTATTTAAGTAGAGTACGTGTATCGTAAAATAAAAAAAACTCCAGTCTTAGGGCTGTGCCCAGCAAGGATAATTTGACAGGAGGATAACGGTGATCTGACACATTCAGGGCAGATCGGACTAAGAGATTAGCCGTGAAGCCGAAGGGAGTGAAAGGTTCCAGCATTGATATTATCGCTGTGCCATTTATGGTACCCGAAGCACCCAGAAGATCGTTGGTGTAGCAATGAACTAGGACACTTCCAGCGAGCTGTTGAGACCAGAGTGCAGTATTGTGTAACACTTTTTGGCAGATGCCCCGATCAGAAGAATGCTAGGATCTCCGGTTCGGGAGCCCGTTGTACCCGAACCAGTTGCTGCACTATGCCAGAAAAAGAGCCAGCAAGGATAGTCGGTGAACATAGTAGAAATTGGGTGCTAGGATCTAAGATGCCCCTAAGTGCCTAGGAGAGGAGGAAAAAAGGTCATCACAAGCAGGAAAGTAGGGTACAGGGAGCTCACAAGAGAATGCATGCAAGCCGATCGAACGAGCGTATGATCTGAAAACCGAAGCCAAACCCCAAATTCAGGCAATATGTTATCCACCTTGCGATTAGTAGCTCGAGAGGGATGTCAAGTTGTCAGATTAGCCAACTGGGGCATTGATACATCACTTGTTCTGTATATGGTACATTTTCCGCCCCCTCAATAGAGCTCCGGTGTATGTAGCATTAGCCCCGCTCCCTTCCGGCAGTATCTGACACAGAACCGTGCACCCGCGTTAATCAACCACCACCGACCCGCTCGTTAAACGCCGGTCGGTTATGATACTGGGACGAGTGACCTCCGGTGAGCCGCAGCGGACTGCCCAATGGGAAGAACAGCTACACACGACCCGCTGTGTGTGTGCTTGTGCTGTATTGTGGGGTATCCTAAGTCGCGCCCCTTGGTAGCAACCGGTTCGAGAGCTTTATCCACTGCCATATGCCTACCTAGCTATCTATAGAACCCATAACCGTTGACTAGCCAGCTACCGAATATCGGCGACAAGAAAAAAATACCAGCCAATATTGGAAGGTATAAACACTCCAAAGGATCACTATCTCTCCTTTGCACAAATCTTTATCGAAAGCGGTGATTTGTTGAAAAATAACAAAAAAAACCGCTCAGTAATTCACTCCGTCACAGGGGGCCGAGCCGCAGTAGAGCGTAGGGTTTGCGTGAGGCCCCAGGTTCGGGCCGGGCAAGACTGCCCCACACCGCAGGGGCGGTGAAAGTCAAAGGCCCATACGCCGTTATGTGCATTGAATGCACACAGTAGTCAAGAGTCATACTGATGTCTAGCTAGCGAGGAGAGAAGCAACGAATGAATTGTTTACATATACCCTTATTCAACCATCTCGGAGCCTACGGTCATTAGGATTGCCTATGGATGTACTGTATCGGTACTCGAGCGCATTCTAGATCCCAATGCCAGTGTCGATTGTCGATGTGTTGAGTCGAAAAGTTTTTTTTTGGATAAGCCGGCTTTTAGCAAGTGTCTCACTGTACAGACAGCACAAAGGAATCGGGCTTTAAAAAGCCTCGGTCAGACTACTACCGCCCCGGTAATTGGGAACGTCAGTAAGCGTATTAGGTAGCGTTGTCTTACGGCATATATGATAGTGTAAAACTGCCCTCCCGGTACTATTGCACTGCACTCCGCTTACCGAAGCAACTACCCATAATTGGAATCACATGTAACCAATTAACTTTGTTCTCACTCACAATATCAGTCGAGTGCAGGCTGGTATTGATAGCTGGCTACCTCCTCAAAAGTTTAGGAGGCAGGGGTGTGAGTGGTATCACTAGTCCGGAGATAAGCATCGGGGGCGAAAAAAAATCGATTGATTTGGAAGCGAAGGTTTGGAAAGACAACAAAGAATGGTATTACGGTAGATTCATACCCCCCACTTCCCTCCCTGTCTCTCCCTCCTGCGCCAATCCCGTCCTTAGCGGGGCACGGGGCTTAATAGGCAGATCCCTGAGCTACTAACCCAATGTCACCACAAATAGCCAGGCTGGTGGGTTGTGATGATGCTGAATCCCAACTCCCCCGCCCCACCAAATTTGAATCGGGAACACGCACCTGGGAATCTATAAGATTTTCGGTTGAAGGAAACAAAATTGGCCGCTTCTTAATCAGAGCTAGGAACCAAAACTGCCATCCCATCAACATGCGATATGAATCATAATATGATAGGTCTCTTACCTTAATTTCATTGTTAAGCCACTGTCGACTAACGCACCCTATGATCTTGAAAGATCGAGTTTCCGGGTTGACATTGGTTTTCCCCACAAGCAACAGCAGGACTGTGCGAACCGTTTATAGCATACACCACTAGTATGATATTTCAAAAGGCAATGCCTTATATAATGAGGGTAAAGGGTACTCAACAGCAAATATTGGCTTTTAAATGTCTAAAGTTCAAGTGTCAGCAGCAGTTTATGTTTTTAACCCATTTTATTATATTATATTTCTTTAAGCCTTCCTATGTTAAGAGGTAAATAATACTCTTTTAGTAACCCAAAATAAGGAGGAAGAAAAGCTCTATTTTATCATAATCGGCACTGTCCACTCGGTTGCACTAAATAAAAAACAGACCCATTAGCCTATCTTCTACTCTGCCCTAGTGATAGGAGTTCTTATCAATTGCTTTGGATGCTACAGTACTAGGGCAAAAGTATTCGTCCGATGCCCTTTTTACACCAAAAGTGCCCATCTTCACCACCCTCTCTCATTGCACAATGTATATGAGAATCGGTGAAAATTTATCCTTGCATTAGCAAACCCGTAGATAACATGAAGAAAGTTAGAGAATAAATATTACCAAGTGATGGAGAAAAGGTAGTTTAAGTATCTGGTAGCAGTTGCCATGTACTTTTTTATATGGAGCCCCATACAAAAACCTAAGTCACTTTTACACTTGTTGACACAATCATGAACACTGTGTGCAGCGTTGATTCCTTACACTTCTCCTTGTAGAGGTTTGAATAGATAGTGATTCCCTAGCTGATGGAAAGATTTCAAGTGTTTTTATATAAGCAGTGTTGAGAATTGTTTGTATAAAAATGTCCATTTTTGGCGTAGTAAGGGGATCGGACGAGTATTTTTGGAGCGTATGACATGGTTTATCAATAAACACCCCCCTTTAGCTACACTCTATAATACAGTTGTAATTCAAGCTGATCCATAGTTCTCTCATTACTGGAGGGAATAGCTGGTACCGGATGCGGTTCTATAACGAATCAATCCTTTTCTGTACCGTAGCCTGTTGTCCATGGGGCACGTTAACGCGCAGAGCATCTGCTGTCGGGCATGTTGTTGCTCCTTTCCACTTAGGTATCATAAGTCTTTTTTCTTAGTTGTTCGGGTAAAAACTCATTGGATATTAGTTTTATGGTCTTTCTTCTACCTAATTTTTGCCTTATCCTTTCCCTTCTAGCTCGTGTTCCGAGTCCATTTTGATTCACAGAAACACATCAGAAGGCCAATTTGAACTCGATCCATAATGCGCCGCCGGGGCTGGGTTTTTGTCAGTTATGTTATGTGCCCATTACATTCGGTTTCTTGAAAAATAAGGAGACAGAATCTTGATGAATGGCAGAGGTAAAGCCTCTCTCGTTTGCCGTACCACAACCCTATTATTGTCCCAAGTCGCGTAGGAATGGAATAAATATCTAAACAACGGCGGAACTTGAACTTCAACCCTCCAAAAATCAATATTTGTCACTAGATGCTCCTTATCCGGATTCCGCAAGGCACTATACTTTGAAAAAAATGTCATTGGTACACGCTATGGAGCCCTCGCCCCGTAACTGGGGTGGTAAGCCATATGGCAACATTCGATAATACCCGTTACTTTCTACCAAATACACCATCTTACTGTAAAACTACTATAGTTTTTGGTATTGCATTCTTAAGTCCTTCCCTTCCTCTTCCCCCTCCTTACGTCGGCGACTGCCCAGTCACAAACCTTCGCATAGCTCTCACTCTAAAACCCTACTTTTGGCAAGCTGTCAACAGGTTATTCTCATAATATTATAGGAATTCCGATTTCCCGATGCGTTAATGAGAAAAAAAATAACCGCACGCGGGCCCTTTGGCAACAAGGCGATCTAAGCGTCGAATAAGATGTCGTCCAATATTTGATTCCACATTGCAAAGCCATCGATCAGTTTCAGCTCCATGAAACCGAATCTGCACCCCGATCAAGATCTCATTCCATCTTCGCGATCGCTAGGCAAACAGGAAAGTTCCAGCGAGTTTCATGCCTTCCCAGAGCATCGGGTCGGAGTAGAGGGGTGTGAAAGGGGCATCGCTACTCGAGTACACTGGTCCGAAAGGATGCTTTTCTTAAGGAATAAATAAATGGGGAAGAAGAGGGGGAGAAAGCACTTTCTTTTCTTTTTTATGTCGCTACTTGTACAGTACCACGAATTATCTCCAATCAGAGGAAGGAGCAGTGATTAGGAAACGCACGGTGAGAATGAAGACAGCGACGCATACTAAGGGGCAATTTGTATATGCGCATCCTTGCGCGCGCACATACACTCTACGATACTCAAGCACACGCACTCCCATTATCCAGGAGCTCATCGTTGAACCTTATTCTCGAAGAAAGACTGGCGCTGCATGCCTCCGAAGTCTCAAGAGCTTTGCGCTCGGGCACTCGAGCCTCTCTTGTATTCGGGCGGTCGCTCAAGTACGCCAAGGCCCCATGAAGAACACAGGTTGGCCTAAACAACTTTTTTGAGCTGAGATTACCCCCACTATGCACCAACAACCATGACTGCAAGTCACTAACCCGGGCCCCCCCCTAATCACTTCGATGAAGGAAAAAAGAGATGCTCTCCCAGAGTTATCCGATAGGACAAATACTAGCGCCTCCTTGCATCCCAAAATCCCGAAACCCGAAAACTCGTTACAAGCAGGCCGCCAGGTCCCCCCCTTCCTCCATCCACATCAGACGCCACCGCCTATCAGGCAAATACCTGAGTGAACCAGATTCTCACAAAGCAGATGGCGATAGCAGAATATGCAGGATCCCATCTAATAGCTACAACGATAGCGCGGAAGCCACGGCCCTCGAGTGGCGCCTCGGCAACGACTGGTCCAAAATACAAAAAAAAAAGCAGACCAAAGCGCACGGGACTGGGAGATAACCGTGAGTGGAGAGTGAGATTTCGTGATTGTGCGGTCTGCCCACCTCCAGATGTTGCATATGCATCCATGCGCTACACAAACACATACACGCACCTTGCTTATGCAATGGGAACCTCCCGGAACCTAAAACATGTCGAAAATACAGCAGATTCGCTGCGACGAGTCGGATAAAAACTGGAAAATGTTGAGGGTGGAGGCAGCGGAGGGCTGGGTGGTTGCGAGGAAATAAGCGAAACACGGAGGTCTCTCATGTGGGGTGCGTTGTTAACATGAACTGCACCAAGCGCGTATACGGTAGTCGACGATAGGGCGCTCCAGGAGTATGTGTGGTCCCTACAGCACTGCCCGGCGTTATTGCAGTAGACTACAACAGCTAAGAAGAATACCGGGCATAGGATAAAATCCTTCCTCTTTGAAAAAATTGCTCAATATCGGAACAAGCATCGTAAGGCAACTTCTTCCTCCACACATCACACAGTGGGCGCAATATATGATTGAAAGGAGTGACTTCGCCTAAATAAACGGAATTCAATCTATCTTTCTTTATTCCTCTACCTCTTCCCTGTGAACAACGTCGAAACTAACTTTAAGAATAACGTGACCTAGGGGTGTTGTGCTACCACATCCCGTACGGTCCGAGGTATCTCACCTTGCTGGATACTGGAATCGCCTCCCCCATCGTCAGTAGTCTCCAGACTCCTTGATGTCTCACTCTTCAGAGTCCGTACTCTCAATGCCGTGAAGTTTTCAAAATGGACTGCTACTGCATACTACCAAAATTCTGAGGTTTGGCCGATTTTTAACTGTATGCAATGGCAGTCCGTTTTACAAACGTCACCACATTGCGAGTATACAGCAAACTGTCCACCGCCAGTATATCCCTAGGGTTAGCAGGCACGTACCGTGCACAATCTGTAAAAGCACTATGCGCTCCAGCAAGCGAGTAAAATCCCATGACTTTCGAATCCTCCCGGCGATACACACCCCGACCCATCACCACACAATCACAGCGCCACCGCCGAATAAAATACCATTCTTACAAAGGTAAGCTAGGAACCCCACCGGGGGTGCTTTCAACAGTGCTCCTCGGAGACTTTTCAGGGCCAAAACCACAAACCTCGCTCCGATCATTGCGAGTGAAGGGAGCGGTAGGATCCAGTCCTTGGCCACAGATATAATCCTACAGCGGCTCCTCGACCCGCTGAAGGGATATGCAATGTGGCAGCATCTCAATACTTTTAAAAAGTAGCATTGTGCCTAGTAAGGTCTAATGCAGTGCATAGTAGTACTGCACAGTGCAAATGGGCACTGTTCTTGGGCAGTAATAGCACCTACGCAGTTCTGCGTCTGCTGCCTCTGCGCTGCCAACCCTTTATCCGCCAAAGGCATCTATCCTCATTGTGCCCTTCGCCCATTGCATGAATAACACGGGCATGCTAAACGCTTAAACCACCAGGAAACTGCGCAATGCATCTAGATAGCATCTCATCGATTTTCTGTAGGAAACTGAAAAATTCCTCATTTTAGGCTACCTTCTAGAAATGCTGAATAAGGTGAGAAAAGGGGAAAAACTCAATGGTATGGATGAAGAGAGATGAAGACGAACACGAACTCTTGTAAAAAAGTGAAAGGGGATCACAAGAAATGGTATAATGGCAAGAAAATCTCAAAAAACCCCCCCATGCTAACCACTAACCAAGGCCCAATCCTAGCAGCTCCCCATTGAGTCAACACTGAGAATATAACTTTCTCTTGTGAAGGGGCGGAATCAATGACTCCGGCGAGCCCCCCGAAAATGAACCGAAACAAGAAATGGAAAAATGAATCGAGTAAAAACTGCGGACGCAACAGAAGAAACCCAGCCTGCAAGTGTCTTGCATCTTACAGCATACCGGCTGGATCTTGGTCGTATGAGCATTGCAAAACTGCAAAGGAAAAAAATACAAAGAACGCAAAGACCCGAAAACCCACTTGCGCTATCCTAAAGCAAATATAGGGCAAAAAAGGAAAATTGCAAATTGCTTGTAAAGTCCGGGCCGATCATGCGACCTCCATCACTGCGTTGGCGACATTTTGGACAACGCCGGATTCAGAGTCCATGATTGTGGAGTTCGCGTTAGCATGGCAGTGTCCGGAGTCGCAGCGGTTCAAGTCATCGCTAGTCTCCACTTCTCTCGGATAGAGTCTGGCCTCTGATTCGTCTAGCGCCTCACCGCTAACCCAGCCAATTCCCGCCTTGACGATTTCGAGGACGAGACCAACCTCCTCTTCGGTGCGCGGAGCATAGATCATCACAAATCCGACCGGTACAAACCGTCTGCACCAGCCGCCTCTGGCAAGTGGATGTCGTTCTATGCGTAGCAATACAGTCAGTAAGAATGACATTTCTTTTTCTTTTCGTTCCTTTTTCCACTTTTCAACCTCCTTGGGAATCAAAGAGAGAAGCAATTCTTGTCGGGTGTTGGGGCGCAGGGCAAGGGTTCTTTTTGTTACACGTACCTCCCCACCCAGCCTCGATAACAATCTTGGCATCTGCTGGATGCAACGTCATATGCATTGAGCCATCGCTGGGGTGGGCATGGACAATTTCGCCATTACAAGTCTTGTTAACTTGCTTCCTAGAAAATAGTCCAGGACAATGTTTCTCAAAGCAGCTTATGGCGATCCGTAATCTCCTCGGATAATTGTCCGCCAAATTCTGTAGCGAGCTGGAAAGGAGGTTAAATACTTCTCTTCTCGGCCGTTGATTCATTTGTCTATGGGGCGCGATTCCGGTGACGATTGGGCGGGAGGCATCCCTTTTAGCTATCCCCGACTTGGGGAGGTAGCCATTGTGTTCCAGGCCTTCCGGTACCGGTCCTGGGACACGGGGGTTTCGGAGAGCGAGCAATCGGAGCGAGGTTATGATACAATAACCATAAAAGTTGTAAGGGGTGCCCCCTGGACCGAGCGAGAGGAACGAATGGTAGTCCTTGTAGGTTAAATAGGCCAATGGAGGCAATAAAAGCAGCACAGCACAAAGGTAGTTGTATGTAAAGGCAAAAAATGGAGGCAGTTGATTGTCCGAAGATGAAGGAGAAGAGGGAATTGGGGGAGATATAAAGCTCGAAAACAGTTGAATGGTTGCCATTTCTATGGACCCTTGTGGCCACTACTGCCTGAAAATGGTAAGCCTTCACAGTTGCGAGAGCTTTGAAAACGCGCAGAGGATATCGAGCTGGAAATTTGACTTGATATATGTTGGCTCAGGAGATAGAAAAGTAGAAGCCACTCGTGATAGAATTAATAGTTAGAGGAGAGAGTATGGTGGAGCCAGACTGGTGCAATAAGGAGAGCCAGTAGGGAGAAGTGACGCAGGCTTTTAATACTGACCTGGAGATCACGATGAGGTTGAGGACAAATAATGCCTCGGAACGAGTGTTCGTTCGTTAAACCAATAGGAAGCAATAGCTTAGGGTTGATATGACACAGAAAGGTCGAAAGCGAAGTGCAATCCCAGAGATTGCGCTTCAAACGATCGACGCAAGGTGGAATGCCCGATAGGTGGTGGAGCACTGGGTTGGGAGGCTTGACAGGAAAGCCAGGTCAGGTCGGGGATAACACTAGCAGCTAAAGGTGCAAGGAGCGGGGGTACGAGGACAAGACAGCACGATGTAGCAGAGCAGGTGAGTAAAGAGGCATATGAGGGAGATGTTCGACAGTGGAAACGTGGATAGAATTGAATTCCAACCCATCAGCAACGGGAGTTAGGACCTTTAAATACATTGGGCGATGCAACGAAGGGAAGAGGAGGAAGGGGAGCGAGCGAGCGAAGGATAAACTAAGAGAAGCGAAAGCTCATAACCGCAACACTTACATTCTAAAGCACATAACCCCGTATAACTCCTGAGCTGATCATCCGCAATCCACACTAGAATACTTCCGAATTGTCGCGAACACGTCGGCTTGCTGCGTTTCTAGATTTCTGTCCAGCGGGGCTCTTGGTAAACAATCGGTCCACAATGCGTTATAAAATTTACCCTCTTAAACTACTGCTTCTTTAGATCTCCTCTCACCCTTCACTCTCTCCGTAATCTTTCCCATGATCCTTCCCCCGTAATCCACCCTTCCAAAATCCTTTCCCGTTTACTCCCCTCCCTTCCCCCTTCCCGGTGCCCACCCTCACAAGGATAGGTAGTGGGCTAAGAGGAGGGCAGGCAGCAGGGGGGGGAGGGTTTGCCTCTCATCTATAGAATCCTTCCTCCGGACAAGCCCTTCTTGTTCCATAGAAGCCTGGCTCCTGTCGTGTTTGCGCTGTGGGGAGATGGTAGTGGCTGTGGATTGGGAGCCTGGCCAAAGCTCTCACTTCCATGCATCGGGGATGGCGTCCGCGAATTTCGACCGTACAGCAATTAGCAGGCGGCGGCTGGTATTAGAAGTAGGGGGTAGGTGAGTAGGTGATGTCTCGAAAAGCAGCGGATATTAGCTTGCGTGGAGACACGAGAGTGATGGTGAGCTGGGGAATTTCAAGCAGTCCAAATAGATATCATTTGCTCTGATTTGTGGGCGACATGCGCTTGAGCATCTAAGATAGCGCAAGCAAGTAAGCACATTCCCCATTGGAGAACTTCACTGGATACAACATCAAGGGAAACAATCGGGGACAGAGGTCGGTAGCCGGTGAAACCGATAAAACTCTAGAAAGGAACCCCGCGGAAGATGGTCCATTATTTGCTCGGTCTGGGGATTAGCGGCAGGAAGAAGGGAGGACGGGCCCCAGTGCTGGTGTGTTTGACTTTCAGAAACGCTATTTCGGGCGAGTTAGAGACTAGAGAACTTGCCTCACGCGGGCACCTGCCCCCCACCACGCCGTTGATTGCTTGCGAGCATTGGGAAGTGACCTTGGTTGGGTTACGATGAGGGTGACAATGGGTGGTCGTTTCTAAGGTGTGGAAAGGTGTGGTGGTGGTGGTGGTGTTGTTGCAGGTGTGGGAGTGTGATGGTGGAAGAAAATACGGCCCAAGTCGTCGATATTCGACCAGGCGTGCTTTCGATGGTCGACTAGTCTTTCCACCTCCACCATTCTACATCCCTACTCTCTGCCGGCACCACATCCCTCATTACTATTCCTTGGATTTTTTCCATTTTCCATTTTCCATTTTTTTAACTCACTTCTCCCTTCTTTTATTATTCCGGATTGCCCCCTTTGAAGCGTGCAGTTGAGTGCAGGAGATTAATACGCTCTGCAAGATTTTGAGATTACTCCCACTATGTGAAAAATATTCGGATTTGCTGCGGGTATAGACAGCACCGCATTTAGCAGTGTGAACGGCCCGTGCTCCGTCAACGTGTTGGTACATCTATGTTGCTGATAGTTAAGGCGGTGGTCGAGAGACCACGACCTCGAATTCTAGCATCTGACCAGAAATCGGCGCTTGCGTTTTGGCAACCCAGAAGTGGAGGAGGTGGTGGGATGACCGAAGAGGGCTTCCTGTAATGAGTACAGCCACGGTTCTAATTGCTAGCTTCTACCAAAGAGCTTATCCTCGAGATCACTATCGAGACTAGAATGAACTTAATCACTGGACCATAAATGAAGAGTGCATTGCTCGCAAAAGAAAAGTATATCATAACACATTCTATGTTTTCCGAATAACTTGCTGCTGCTGAGCTCACCACCCGGTGCTCGCTAGAACAAATAGCTTGAAACATCACTTGGAGTGTTAGTTAGATGTAAAAATTTGGATGCGTTTTTCAGTAGGCGTTATTGTTTCTAACTACTGAATAGGTTAGACATCGTAACCTGACAAAGGGTAATACAAGTATGATACAAGCAGTAATAATTCTAAACCAAAGCAACAGCAACTTGGGCGAAATCACTTGAAAGGCCTTAGTGTTAAGACACGGGCTTTAGTATCATTGGTAGAAAGTCGCTGCTAGACTATGCAATGGGTAGTAGGATCTATCCCGGGTTCAAGACATTTCCTCGCTGCCAGGTATTGCGTGATGGGCACACGACAGCCAACTTGCCAAGCTTGTAATACCCAGAATATCAGGTCTCGCTTTGTACGGTAAGTGCTCGAGTGCTCCTTGGAGGTTTAGGATTTACGCTTGTATCCTTTTAGGAAAGCGGCCAGTACCTTTTTCTACTTTAGAACTTCAAGACGGTCAAGTGATGGGGGGCTCTTGTGGTCAACGAATGACCTACCTCGAGGATAGTGACAAGCACACCCCCACACCTAAGTAGACAATCCAAAAGAGCATGCAACTTAACGGAATGCTTGTGCCCGTAAATGCGGTATCGCAGCAATCCTTCTATCATCAAACCATACGATATGTTCACCAGAGTTCAGCACTGAACATTGCGAACCTTAGACACTGTTGGAGAAACCTTAAAACTGGAACACTACTATTCATTTTGCATTGTAATACCAGTACAACTTGATTGGTGTGACAGTGCGGTTAACAGTTAGCTCATTATGCCTTCTTGGCACTGTTGACTTGCATAGGCAAGTTTAACAGCTAATAACCGGGGCAACATTTGGGTCCTAGTGCACCTAGCTTTAAACACCCCTACAGCTCAGGCAAAAACTGATATTCTTAAAATGCCCCTCTATCCTCTGAATCGCCAGCTTGTTATCTGTTAGATAATAGAGTGTGAAAACTAAAATAAGAGTTGTTCAGGAGCCCCAATAGTTTGAAGTCGGGTATTTTTTTTCATGCCCGAAGCGCTCCTATTAAAGAATTCCGCCACCATATGCTTCGGGGTTGACAAGCAGATTTTGTTAAGCGAGACCAAATGAACAAATCAAATCAAGCAGGGGAGAAAGCAGGGGCCGCAGGGTGGACGGGGGGGCATGAACAGGGATAGACATGGGATGACCGGGGAAGGCTTCAACCGCATTGGCAGAAATGAGGGTGTCATAGGTTAGATTTCGACGGCTCGGCCATACGGTAATTGGGCGCCAGAAGGTCAAAAATTGTATACTAAGAGGGCTGTGCCCTCAAAGCAGAATTGTAGGGATACTGAAAAATAAAATAAAAAAATAAAAAATAAAAAAGACGTTGGCGTTCTAATCGCAAAGGCTTTTCTTCTCAAGAATGTTGGGCTTTCTCTCCCCCCACCAGTGTTGACTAACTAACTGGCTTTTAGCGCTTATTTACAGTACTCTAGCACCGGTACTCGAGGACAGTCACCATACGAGCAGACACTTTACTTTTCCCACTCAAGAGGTAATTCTGCGTTGGTCGACCCGTGATAGGCCGTGAAGACCCGCCAGCCTATCCTTGAATTGGCCTCCTCCTCAACTTTGTGGAGATTCTTCTCACAGCTATTGGAGGCTTTTTCTGGTAATGTGACATGCAAGAGTTCTATGGGTAGGTTTCTTTCGCTTTCGGCAGGGAGATCCTTATCTGTAGCTACACTCGAGGGTTGCTCGTGAGTACATTGGCATTCCGGATTGCAGTACGATATCTGTGTTGCTGCATTTTAGACAAAACGCTTGATGCAGGTATAAACCCACATCCGCATATTAACAGGCAAGAAAGGAAGTGGGGAAAGAAAGAGTGAAAATTCACAATGCAATGGCTTCCAAACTTTCACTCCGGCTCATCGAGCACTGTACCGACCGTACTGGTGCTGTGTCGTATTTTAACCGGCGACCACCAGGAGAGTAGCATACATAACCACCGGGCAGCAAAGAATGACTGAAGAGGACACCTTTTCATTCCTGGAAATCGTGCCCCACAAATACCCGGTAAATCCTGGGGCTCCCATTACCATGGTTTGGCGAGAGCACAACTCCACTTTGTCTCGTCCAAGACAGGCCCGAGGCGCATCCAGGGAGAAGTAAATCTGTGGTTGTTTTTTTTATATCTAATCAGTCTTTTGCGCCTCCATTCTCTAATCTTCAACATGATAGGGGGAGGGTTGGAAACAAGCAGGTATTTCCTCTAGCAGAGAGAGACGGAACAGATTTTCCGGAAGGTCTTTTCTTGACTTTTCCGATCAATCGATCCCAAGAGGGAATTAAATACTAGTGAACCATACAAGTGCTAGGGAGGATGGTTTCGTACAAGACAGGGATTATTTTGCTGGTTAACAACCCTTGTCTTGTACGAAAACATCTCTGGTACTTGCACACCCATGGGATTTAATTCCATAAATTTTTATCCTAGCTTCACCTATCCGGCATCCAGCTAGCTAAACAAAAACAAATAACTCCTGCCTATCCCACGGGATCGAGTACGGGTTTCTTGCCTTTATGTTGGATTTTACCCTGAAGGCTGCCCAATGTGGAGAAATGCTGCCTTGAAGGCATGTGTGGTTTCAAGTTCCGGGAGACCGTTGATTTTCCGAGCATAAACCCGGAATTCTTTTCTGAAAGTGCCCAGCGCACAGACCCTAAAACAAATGGATGTCAAACCGCAGCCCGAGGAAAGCTAAGCGGGGAAAAGTGGAGAAAGGAATATATACGAGAAAAGGCGCAGGACATGGGAAGACAGCGAAGTTTCAAGGCCTTGTCCAATGCAGGCCGAGGTATCTCGTTCAGGCGGAAGTAAAGGGTAAGCGGGATTTTGGATAGGTAAGATGCACTAAGGGAACATAAGGCACTTAGAGCTCCTTCTAGATGCCTACAGACATTCAACCGCCCTTTCGCTAGTCCAGCTTGATAATTGATCTGTCTGAGTGAGATTGGTATGAGGTGGTGAGCAGAAAAAAAGGTGACGGGAGTGTGCATCTTGCAGGTTGGGCTCGCAATGCCAGGATTGAGAGCACACGCTCTGCCTCTATCTGTAATATTTTTTTGGAGTCTGAGTTTTTGTGGGTCCTGTCATGCTGGGAGTTCACTCGGGTAGGGGCCGAAAGATCGACGAGGTTTGAAATTATTTAGCAGGACTGGGGGCTTGCTTTTTCCTGCCCTACGGGGCTTCCCTTCTCACGACAGAAGAATAGATTAGTCAATTGGAAGCTTCTGTCCAAGAGCGAGCCTATTAAGTTTCTCGCAGACTTCACAAAGTTTTTTTCTTTTTAATTGAGGTATTTTTATATTTAGCTCGTGATCATTGATGACTTCATGATCTTCCGCTCATCTTGCTGCCCTCGATCATCATCAACTACTCTGCTCCGTAGGCTGTATAACAGGGTACTGTCGTCGCGCGAAGCTGTGAGCGGCCATCGAACTACAATATTTTGCGGCCCGGAGCATAAACCTAACGGAACGCGGGTTGGATCGTGGCATTGCCCACTTCTGGAGAAGTTGTGCGCTGGGGTACTCGAATACGAAGGAAACAAAGTACTCGTACTAGGGTGTAAGGGTAAGTGATCGGAAGGGAAATCTTCAGCTTTCCGATCACTGTTTTCCCCAGCCTGGTCCGGAGGGGTTCACTAAAAGTCGGAAACTAGCGGCGGTGAAACAGGGCACGGGAAATTGGATGATCAGAAGATCTGGAAACAGGAAGAGTGATGGAGTTGTAGGACAGCTTAAAACAAAACTTGTTGCACAGTACAAAGATCTAGACACAAAAGATGAATTTTAGTGGTATACAATAACAGTTGTGTTCGCGAACATCACACAATTACGGGCACTTATGATCAGTCATCATATTGGCAGGTTTTGTTTTTGCTTTTTCTTTCCTACTGGTTTATCCATTGGAAATCCCTGTTGCTACTTTCAAAAGTTTTTTCTGAGCTCTGGCTGTTCAGCGATCCCAACCCGGATTTCTATCTTTCCGACTTTTAATGAGCCCCTCTGTACGAATTTCGCAAATGAAAATATTCTGGCTAAAAGAATGATCTTTTCTGCCGGAATTCATTGATCACGCATTCCGAGGATCACCGTAGCTCTTGAAGCCGGGTCTACTCCTATGCCGTAACTGGCACTGCACTTCAATTCGAGCACTCACTGTTGCTCGAATAAGCCTCCGGCTCAACCAGGACCATCATCCATTTCATAACATGATTCGGTGACCCAGCCCGTGGGGGAAGAGAAAAACCCCTCCGAAACCCCCACCTCCCCCGTGGAAGTATTACCCTTCCATGTAAAATTACCCCCCCGGTGAGTCCGGGAGAACTCAAGTGGCAGGCCTCCGTCCAGAGGCCCGTCTCGCTTACTACGCATTAAAGCAAGGCTTCCCTCCGCACATACAAGTAACCACCAGTATAATACCATTTCTATGTCCCTGGGACCTGCATTGAGTGCGGTGCTAGCTACCCTGCAAGTGGGAACATATGTAGGTGAATTCAATTTAAGAAACACAGGTGACGGAAATATATTTTCGAGGCCCAAGGGAAAAAAAAGGAAGAGAAAAGAAAAAAGAATGTCTTTCAAGGATCCCATATCAGAGCGGTTGTGTATGAGCCAATTCAAACATATTACAGTTTGCACAGCACACTGCATTGCAGGTTTTTGCAGAAGTTTTCAACTTACAGAAGCCTCCGGTTAATTGACAATCCAAGCAAATAAGATGTATGCACTCTTTTTTCTTTCCGAAGAAAAATAGCATTCACAAGATCTCTAGGCCTAAAATTGAGATTATGCCCTTTTGAGCCTACTCATCCCTTTACCTAGGAGTGAGAATGGCCAAGCTGTACCTTGCCGCTGGAACAGTAAGTTTCGCTCCAGGACTATCTAGCCTATTGGTGTCTCCTCCCATGTTTTCCAATGAAGTCAGGGCTGTGACAGGATTTCACAGATCAGAGAGCAGAGTGGATATGGCAACGATGGCCAACATGTCAAACGAACGAAGTGGTGTGAGGCCCGATGGTCCCAACTGCGCTATGCCAGTAGCTTCCTGTTGTGTCACTGGTTTTTAATAACTAGAGCAAGAATGGGACGAAACTATAGACCATCGTCGGGGAGAACCAACTGAGCATTGCCCACTGCAATTACGCTACAGCCTGCACCGGGAACACAATTGGGAGCCTGGTTGTATTCCTAACAGGCTGCTGGGAGCAAGTTACACATGTTCCAGGAGTGCACTGAAGCCTTCGGTGAATGGTCCTTCCGTAACAAATAGGGCATTGGATATCTTCGGCGTTACCGTGGTCCGGGGTATGTCCCGAAACCCTACGAAGGTCCAGGACAATGTGCTCTACGAAAATTTATATTGGGGCGAGGAATTCTAGGACTACCAGCGATCCCTAAGTGATATAAAATATTTACTCGTGCTGGTCATGCCCTCTCAGCTTCGGAATCCCCCACCTCAATTGCTGCCATTATAATATGGCTAACCAAATACCTTTGTGTGTTGTCGCCAAAACTGGGGCTACCAGCAGCAGAGGGCGCCTTGTAGTTTAAAACTGCAGATACGGGTAAGGCCTAAAAGTGATTAGTGAAGATTGCTTGCTGGTCAAAGTTTCCTGCTGGATGTTGCCACTCTTGGAGTAATTTTCATTCCTAGTCTTATGTTCTTCTGAAGGATGGTTTTACATATGGCGGGCAGCCTCCAGGTCATCTGGAAGACCAACCTAAGTCATAAAGGCCGAGCGAAAGTTTTCAGTAGTGGCATTTCATGGATATTGTGTTAGCTGCTGGTGTCGATGTTGGTGTAGGGCTATCCAGTACTCATTTTGGTCCCTTAATATGGAGCACCGGTGTCACGATAACCACAAAAAGACTCTGAGAACTTGCCTAATTTATACTACTGGTAAAGCCTCACGTATAATGCCCCCGCTCCAAAGGAAAACCCCAAAAGTGTTCAAAACGGCCGACACTAGTCGCTATTCGATCAAAGAGCTCACCCTTCAAAAGCGGGGGGCCCCCCCCCCCCCCCCCCCACCCACACCACAAAAAAAAAGAAAAAAAAGAGATAAAAAACAAAACAAACAACC